>JAAUYH010051230.1_pt1 | contig 53327 bp, 30 predicted proteins | sample 7278061 | NCBI WGS metagenome assembly JAAUYH01 (sample SAMN14350203, study PRJNA611818) | marine sediment metagenome | isolation source: surface marine sediment (0.6m) | place: French Polynesia: Moorea | collected 2018-08 | reverse complement strand
CGTAGCGCTGACACCAAGGCATCGACTGGAAAAGCGGACAACCCGCCGACGAGTCGAATATCAAGAACAAATCCCATCGACTGACTGGCTCGTGAACCAACACGCAACAACCCTTCAATATCCTCATCACCTACTGTAACCTACGCGTGCACTTCTTTCTTGTGGTATGTCACCAAACAATCCGTTTGCAGCGTTTCGTCGATGCGAAATTGACTCGCAACGCTTGCTTATGCAAAGCGGCAAATGAAATTAGCCACCTATCTTAGGTGCACTCGCATATTCAACATTTTCGAAACTGCAATTGACGATAACGCAAAAAGGGGATATCAGTTATTTGACAGCGACTATTTTTGCACATCATAACAAAAACCAATATCGTAACCGTTAGTTCATGATTTGTTTACGAAGCGAACCTGTTTAGTATTTGATTAATAGGATAAATTGGAAACATCAGAGGGGTGAGCAGTACAGATTAGTACATCTACTCGTGAGATAAACCAGAAGAGACTGCATCGGTTGGTATTTATGAAGAATCAGCGATACAACCGAACTGTACTTGTAATTTCATGTCGTACTGGTAAACAAATAAAGTTAATTCGAACAATATGAAACTTCAGAATATTTGTGAAGAAATTGGACTGCAGCCATCAAGACGTTTCTGCATCTTGGACAAGAGCTTCAACGTTGACTCATTGAGTGATGAAGAATGATACTGGCAGTATCGATCCATCAAAAAAGACTTTGTTACTCAAAGCAGCACTATTGGATGGACTGTTTTTACAACTTAGAATCCATATAAAGTACTCACCAGTAACAGATACTTGCATTGTACCCTGTCGAATATCGTATTCTTGCCGGTGGAAAGACTTGCAATTACGATTTGCTAATTAAATGTCAGTGGTATTCAGTACTGCATCTACGGTGAGCAAGCAGATGTGCATCGACCTCGGATGCAAACTGCATACCCGTTATTCAATAGAACAATCAGTAGATTCCCTTCAACAGCTCCATGAAGGCGACGCGAACGGCTGTTGAGTGCAGTTATAAAGATGTATAGCAAGAGTTTTCATGTAATTTTTATCACTGGTTAGAAGTGTGAGAACTACCTGCCGCCAGTATTTGCATTTTATGTATCATACTTCGAAATTTCAAGGCATGCTTAGGTAGTACTCCCTGTCGCCGGATTCAAATGTCCAATTTATAGGAAGACATCCGTTTATCGAATATTCTTAGTCATTTCATTTGAACCTCAGACTCTATATTTCTTAGCTAGTCAACTTAGTTTTGCGTAAACATATACGTGGAATGAAGTTCTGGACAGCAAAGGATCCGTATTATTCTTTGCTTGCTTAAATCTTCTCATTTTAGTCGTCTCCTACAAACTGCACGTTCACAACTTCTGTAAAACGACGAATTGATGGAAGCACCTGGTGTGCGCACAGAAGTCTCTGACGATGTCTGTCTTGCTTTATACTGAGATTTGCTGTCTAATTCGGTCAATATGAAGCTACAACGAGAAAGCTACAAGGTCATTGTTGAGTTGTATGGTGTTTCTGAACGAACTGCTAGGAGGATTTGGGATCCTCGCATACAAACTGAAACTGCAGAAGCAGTTTTAGAAGCAGGGCGCACGAAAACAAAGGGGGTGTCGCAGATCTCGGATTAATGATGAGTATCTGAACGCGAGCTTATGAATGTTCCGTACGGTCTTCGCCAGACAAACCGACATGCATCAGGAGCTACTATAATTTCAAGCAGCACACTGTCACATGTACTAAAGCGAGGTGGTATCCGAAGGGAACAGCAGAGTATATTATGGAAAAAAATGAAATTTTACCAGTCAAAAAATAAACAAACAAGAGATCTATTGCGAAAGTATTGTTTCTGGAAGCAGTTGCTCGCCCAAGATTTGATGACGACATGTAGATAGGTTTTGATAAAAGCTAGAATTTCTCCCTTTCTTGGAAGAAATTCCAGGGAAAAAATTTCAAAAAATCGTCCTAGGAGGACAATTGAACTCAAACCAAGGAATTTTGAATGTTCGTGGTACAAAAAGATGCTTATTGACCAATCCATGCCTTTTATCTTTGACAAATAGCCGTACCAAAACCATAGAAAGTAGTTATGCAGCACAAAAATGCTCCAGCACATGCACCTGCAGACGATAAAGATGTACATGCTGCTGGTTACAGTGGAATAACTGCAATTGAATTGCGAGCACAGCCGGCGAACAGCTTTGATTTCAATGTATTGAACGTAGGAATTTTTGTTGGCTTGCGGCCTGCAATACAAAAGCCTCTTGAAACAGTAGAAGAATTGGTGCATGCTGTATACAAAGCCTCCAATAACTACAGCCCCCAGAAGATTGAGAACAATTTTATTAATCTACAGAAATGCAAGGAAAGTTCTGTGCGTGTCTATGGCGGTAAAGACTGGAAACTTCAGCACATGAAGAAAGCGGTGCAGACAACAGAAGAGATTCAAATCACCAAGATCATATGTGACAAAGAAGTTCTAAATCTAAAACTTAATATCGTAAGAGAAAATGCAGATCAAAGTTGACTGAGATTGCAATCGTTCGCAATAGATCTGGCCATAAATTCCTGACACAACAAAGGCTAAGTGGCCTTTTAATTCTGGTCGCAAGGAGTAGCGTACAACCTGGTCATCACTTCGGCTTTTCACCACCTTCTTCGGAACAATATCCGAATACTAGTAAAAACCTAGCGTTTCTATGTTATTTCTTGCAAAGTTATGTAGCAACGTTCACAAAATCTTTAAAAAGTAGCAAAACATCGTCAGCGTACCGCTTCTATGTACATGTATGGCTCAAAGTTTTCCAGAGAATCTTGAACACCATTAATAAGAAAAAGATGAAAGATTTTGTTCAGTTTGAACATTCGAAAATAACGATTTACATATTTTAAGCCTAAACGACGGAGAAATTCTAATTTATGTATATACATGCGTTTATGCATACGTATACTCTTACGTGGACAAATAGAATTTGGAATTTTTTGACAGAGAATCTTTACTGTCTGCAATAAATCGCATTTACTGAACAGGATATGGATGAAGAATAGAAATTAAATTGTAAATAGGCAATGAGTGGTGCAATTCCAAATAAACGAGAAGAAGAAGGAATCATGCAGTTCGCAGACAAAAAGGGATGGTTGATTTTAGCATCTCAAAGCCATCTTCAATACCTTGCAAGCTCTCTAGAAAATATTCCACTCCCTTCTAAAACATATTCGGTGGTTGATAAAATGTGAAGTTGATCTTCGTGCTTTGTTCTACTCGTTGCAATTTGTGCTCTGTATTAGTTTTACACATTCAAACGTATAGCATAAGTGAAATTTGAAATCTGGAATACAACCAAACAACTAGAAAGTTTTATTTAACAGTTCACATTCTGAATGAGAGACTTGATCACATGCTAAAGCAGTATTTAGCAGTATCTTTGAAAGCATATCTTACATCACTCTTCTGCTAGCGTGGCATTTTTAGAATTGCCTGATGACCTTAGAATTAAATTCTTAACTAGAGGCTCGAAGTTAAGGGACAGAAAATTCTGTTGGGGAACTGCAACTTATTGTTCAGCTTTATTTGAAATTCCAGCAAATTAATTTTTTTCGATACGCAGTCAAAGCGCAGAAAATTATCTACCATAATAAAGTGATAACACAAGCACATAGCATATCCTGCTCGATCAGATTCACCGAAAATTTTCAGGTGAGTCATTATTTACCCAGTACAATTAGCAAGATCTAACTCTTTCCTTGAGTAATTAAGAAGCGTATTCTTCTGAACCCAGAACTATTTCCTAAACAAGCTATTTAATTTTGGATTGATTATCACAACAGACGTGAGGCATACGTTGCTTCTGATCTAAAACCAAGCGAGCATAAAATTGTGGGCTTGTACTGAAGTGAAATTCCCTGAATCAATCTACTTGTGTACCCCTGCGCATCATCTTTTACAGTCAGTACCTAAGCTTTGATACGACAGACTTCATCATCTTAACTGTTTTGATCACGTAGCCTCAGAATTAACCTGTACTAGACGATGTATCATTTCAACTGATTTCTCCCGCTTCGGTTCATATGGATTATGGATCCAGGCTACTAGATATTGCAGATTGGTAATTGATGTGTTAGCAAAATATTTTAAATGAAAATAAAATTTAATTGATATGCCTATCCTTGTGTCTGTTTTATGATGCGTTTTCTATGAGCGCTGTTTCTCAACATTTGAGAATTTAGTTACCTCTGAACTACAGAATGATGCTATACTCTGTCTCCAGTTGTTGACTAACCAGCAAAAATCAATACCGGCAACTTCCCACGGAAATTACTATTATCATTGTAATACTATTTAGTTGATAAATTCTGATTGACGTTTGATTTACAAATAATTTTATGACCCTTTTCAGACCACGCAACGAAAAGGTGTATTCTGCAAACTTTTTCGATAATCTGCATGATCTTATCACAATCACGGCAATCTCTTATCGTCAATGGAATCAGACTTGGAGAATGTATATTTGTTTTGAGATATATTCGCATATCTATTCTTAGATATCATGTCTACTGGCTTTGGTTCAGTCATTGAATTATTTATTTTCCTTGAGTCGGAGTGCGGCTTATTTATTCAGTCTGAGTCAGTGAATTGAATCAAATGTATCTTCCATCTGTACTTTTATGTAGTTGTACCCTCGATCAGGAACCCAGCGCGGCATATCGTAGCGTGAGCTCAAGTCCACTCTAGGAAAACGGGTCAAAGAAGGTTTCTACACTGCTGAAAATGAAGCGGAACAAATATGGCGATGTGTTTGCGGGACAACTAGAAAACAATCTTGAAGTGGCTATGCGAACTTAATATCACATGTGCAGTCGAAATACCCGACTAGATTCAAACAGCTCAAAGAACTTGATTCAGCGCAGACTTGTGTTTCACCGAATGTTTGTATATCAGAAGATAAGGTTTCGTGCTTTTGCTCACCGAAGGTTATGAGCGCCTACTGTAAGCTAGACTTAATAGTATCCGGATTATAGTCTTTCTCGATAGTTGAAAGTAAAGCTTCCCGGAGAATTATAAAGTACCATACGATTGATAGAAAATCTGTATTGAAGCAGATGACACTATTGACTACACGAAAGGATTCAAAGATTGCTGGAATGTTACCTCAAGAGTAAGCTATCGCTTTTGACGGCCGGACTGAAAGCCAGACTCACTATTCGGCTTTTTTTCTAGTCTTCCTGCTGATTCTGAAACTGGATATAAGACCGTTTTGTTGGGTTCTTCACTCTTTGAAGACGAAATTAGTCAAGATGCAATCGAACACAAAACGTATTGTGAATTTGTACTAGAACTGTTTCGCAAGTCCTACTCAAAGGTTCTAGTGTTACTAGGTGATAACTGTTCGATGAATCAGGGATTCTCGAAAATGATTGGCATACCATTAGTGGAATGTTGTTCTCACAGATTCAATTTAGCCGTTAAGGACTACTTGGAACCTTTCAAACCAACAATCGACAAAGTCAATAATTTGATGAAACGGTTGAAATATCTTATCATCGCTGGACAAATTCGAAAGCACACTGATCTGTATTTCCGTCCTCACAATGTTACACGTTGGGGCTTAACATCTCTCACGCTCAGTAGGTATCAAAATTTTAACAAATTTTTGCCTGATTTAGACTTTGATGGGTTGGCTGAACTGAGTCCATCCTATCGTGAAAACAAAGAGATTGAAAAATATGTGACGACCTGGAAGACATTGAAAGTGTCACAAAAGCGTTACAAAGAGATACTATTACTATTGCTGAAGTTCGCTGTATTCTTGATTTAGTTCTCGACAAGTTTGCATCAACCAGAAGTCGACTCTCACCTGACGCAAGAATCGTGCAATACGAAGGTTTTGAATCAGCTATTGTTACGCTACAGGAAAGTAAGACACATTCAATGAATCTTGCTGAGAGAAAAGTAGCTGAATGTTTTGAAAATAATGACCCCAACGTGGCTGCAGTCGACAATAAGTTACGGGAAGTATGTCATTCGCCGAAACCTCTCTAAAAAAGCGCAAAACCTGTACGACAGCATCTGAGTATATTGATACCAGATTTGTACTGCCCACCACTAATATTATTGAGCGCTTTTTCTCAAAAGCCGGATATACAGGGCCGATGCCGAAAAACTTATCTTCATTGAATCACAGCGTGTTTTCCTAATTACCAAACAATAAACCTGTTCTGAAATTATAAACATAGAAATTTAGTTCATCAGGTCCGTGTGATTTTTCTACTTTATCGAACAACAGAAAATATGCAGTTATTCTAATTTCGCGTCGAGTACTTCAACTTACTTGACTTTAATCGTATTTAATCACTCACATAAGTTCATTTGGATCTTATTGTTGTTGAATTTTGCTTATCGCCGAGTTTCTGCAGTTTTAAGGACTCGCAGTCTCGAGTTCAGTGTTCTACCCTGCAAGCTCATTTCAATCGTCAATCTTTCCAAGATTGGTGGATTCTTGAATTGAATTTCAGATGGATGTTGATTCTGTCTTCAAACATGTTGATGAGGTAGTTGCTTCACACCATAAAGATCAATATGCTACGACTAATTGCTCACCTAGAAACTGGAATATCAATTTATTGATATCTTGCTATTTCCTGTGCCTCAGGCACATGACCACTCGAGTAGGAACTTCAAGTTCATAGTTTTAGGGAAAAACAAGTTTCGTTACTGATCTTAAATTTTCAGAAGAAGTGGTATGGTATCAAGTGAGTTGTATTCACTTTTGACTTAGGAAACATCTACGAAAAAAATTGGAAACGATGATATGTGTGATACATTAAATAAAAACTAGGCTCTGTGGCCGACGGAAATTTCATCTGTACCAAAGCAAGGTACAATGTATGATCTAACAGCATATCTGCTGTATTTCCAGAACTGGAGCGTTTCCAGAAACGGCGGTTTTTATTTGAACACCTTGTACATCAGGGCAGAGACGAGGGCAAATGAACCCCGCTAAACCTAGAAATGCAGTTATTTCTTCTTCATTATTCTGACTTTTGGTCTATTCAAGATGTTCACCAGATTTTGAAATAAAATGAAGTATTCTTGATTTATTCTGCTTGCCACATCATCAGAATTAGTTTTTATTTTTCATGAAAATATCCGATATATTCATTCGCCATGACTAATTGTTTATGATATTCAACTAAATAAATTATATCTCAAGTCTGAATGGAATATAACTTCACAGGAACTAAAGCCTAACCGACTAGACGGTATGAAAATGTTGCGAACGGTATGAAGTTTCGAAAGACTTATAAATCTTTGAAAGTTCGACCAATTTCTATGCCATATATTACATCGTCTCGATTTCAGTTGTTCCGCGATAAATGCTGTTGCTGTATCATAGTGGAATTCTGCGCATTCTACTGATTTATCGTGGTAGTTTGCTTTAGTCCGTAGTATTGAGTGCAGTAGAACAATTTGGGACATGCAGCACAGAAGACAGCAGAAATGATTCATGACATTCATTAGAACAACCAACAGGCAACGTTCTAGGATACCTTAGAATTTTAGTATCGCTCGATTTAAAAACTTTCCTTGGTATTGGTTGCCAAAGAAAAACCAGAAAGCAAAGGAAAGCATTAACAGCAGTTCGTGTCGGGTGTCCACGTAAACCAATGCAAACGAATTAGAACTTTCTGTCCCGAATGCTCTTCGACAAGAGATAACTCTGATACTGCACGAAACAAGAATCAAGACTGAAATCGTGACTGCCATGAAATTCGCAAACGAAAAATTTCATTTTGCCTCCTCGTAGTTTAATTGGGCAGTACTTACCTGGATTTGGCATGATTGTTCACACCTCTCTTGGTGTTCTTTACAGCCATCCGGATAAGTCTGCGCACAAGGCAGGTGCGGAGCTGAGTTCGTTCGGACTTCACGCTTCGCTATTCCAAACACTGACAGTTCAGTGTCACATCTCTGCAGTGCAGGCTGTTAAGATATTTGGCTTTTATTTTCGTTTCAACGTACATCATGTCGTCCGAAACAGTCACCGCGCATCAGCTCCATCGTGTTCTCAACAACCGTTTCAACAAGTTCTGTGGCATACTACATTCAACGCTATCCTGCTCCATCGATGGTTGAGTTTATCTACGGTATGGACCTGCAGAAAACGCTTGCAACATTGTATCGATTCGAATGCCACTGCTATTGCAATTAAGTTCTATTGCTCATGCTAACCGCGCGTTGATTCTTGCCTGCGAATAGCTAAGTCGGTTCGCTGCTGTCAGTTAAGAGGATTGTCTACATGTTCCTCGGTCCCTCAATACCGGGCAACTGTTGAGGGTGGGTGTCTTCATCATCAAATGGAGTCTGTCTTACGTCAGCGAATGCGTTGCTCGACGCACGAACAGGTCTATTGTGTTTACAAAAAGTGGGGATTGTTGTGTGGTATGTTCATTGTTTTCTCAGCTTAGGAAAACGATAACGTAATCCCAGCGTAGTACCGAAAACGGTTGAATAGCAAAATGATGGGCGTTTGCCTAGGTAAATAATGACGTGCACCAATATCTAAGTTAGAGTCCAGAAAGTACGTGAAATAAATGCAGCTCAGTGCACAGAATATCGGGATGAACGGATATGGCCGCCGCTTCTTCGCCGCTGCGTTTGACAGTAACTCAGATCGGGAGTAGCACAACTTTTGGTTTCACACTTGATTTTCCAACTCTGCAAACAGCATATCTGTGAGGCTTTGACAGGTAGAAGTGGCGTTGGAAACTTCTATCAAAAGGAGGAAGCTCGAAAATACATAAGAGATGTCATTCGCATCTTGAAAACTTGAACGTTGAAACCAGTGAGGCGATTTGTAACGAGTTTGATGATGTGTTCTCTTCAAATGAAATAGGGTCTAAGTGATTCTGTCTCGGACATCTTAAGTTGTTCCCACATAGAATGTGTTTCACTTAAATTGGGAGCAGGTGTAAAGATTGCTGCTGGCGACTGAGCCGATATTTTTTGAAACGGCAGATAATTGATTGATGTGCAACCTTCGCAATGGAAATCAGAAATTTTTGGCAGTTTTTTATTTTACTCAAATTTTCACACCTCGCATTTGTCATATTTTCGGGACTCCGAAATGCCAAGTTGTTCCTTTTCCTTCATCCGTTGTGCATCTTCGTTCTTCCTCAGTAAACTTGTTTCCTTGTTGATGCAAGCGTGAGAAAGAATGGCGGAACCGAAGACTATAAACGCTGTCGATATCGTAACGTAAAGCGAGAGCGACAAGGATGTTGATGTTGTCGCGAGTTCTACTTTCACCGCCGTTCGAACTACCTTGCCTTGGGTTCTGGGGGTGGAAACGACAAAAACGTTGTCGAATGACGGTGCCGGCCGTAAAACTATACGAGCAGCGCCACGTTCAAATATGGGTAACAAGTTTGTGGACGGAAAGGCACAAGCGCGTGGTCGTATAATGAAAAAGAGGTCGGTTGGTTTAAGTGACGACGCAAGTCGGTCAGCACTAGCCGCTGAAGTTGTGAAGAAACATTGTATGCAGCTAAGGAAATCGAGGGACAAAGGTGGTGATGGCGTCGCCAACAATGTTGTAGCTCAGGCCGCGGCAGTCGGTAAAAGACGACGACCGAAATTGGTACACTATGTGGAAAGTGGAGACCCTTTACCTGCACGCCATGCACGCTATGCTCCTGGTTCGAGACTTGGGAATCTTACTGAAACCGAGTTGAGCTCCATTCGGAAGGGAGGAGCGTCGCGACCACGGAAGATGAACGTTCGAGGAAGAGCAAATTTGGTATCGTTCTTTATTTCTGCCGATGGAATTGTTCGAGCAGCGTGTAGTATTGCGATGCCTTTGCCAATTGGGACAGGTGCTGTGTTAGTGCGTGACAGGAGAGAAGTTCACAGGGCTCTGGATAGCCTAGAAAACAAACGTCTAGGATATCTCGATGGCCTGATGCGCAGTTTACGCCATAAATCTTCTATTGAGTTTTGGAGTCGGGTAGTGTTGGAAGGCAGAATGGAATAATATGTACGCATCTAGTAGTTCAACTGCGTGTTCAGATATGACCATTCGACGTTCGTCTCTATCATTAAGCCAATTTCTATTTCTCATTTCACCTTCTACTACCTTCCTAAACCAACACTCACTTCGGCCGAAAAAGCACTCGCTTTCGGCCTGTGCAGTAATAATACAACGCGAACCCACTCAAATCACGTAGAAATGTGTCCCTCGCATCACATTCTGACCATTTCGCTGAAAATCCCCGCCGTTTCTATCGGCCCCGCCATGATGATTTCAGTTTTTACGTTTTGGTAACCAATTGATACTTGCATCTAACTCGCCTCTTGTTCCACTCATCCTTCAGTATCCTACATAATGCAGCCCGAATGGCATCTTATCTTGTACCATTTCGAGCCCACCTGTCCTCATTCCGTGCACTACGGAATTCTTTTGTGTGAAAGGCACTTTCGCGCTTGTTTCAGTGTGTCATAAGTCGCCTACAAATTCACTAACGAACTATTACGTTTCGTCGCATCTTCGTTTAGCATAGTCGATTCTACCACTTTCGGTTTTCCTCTGTGCCATCTGGCGTGGACTGGGCACAAGTCAAATAAGTAACTGAGTTTGTTCATACTTCACGTTGCGTCACTTCAAATACGAACAGTTCAATTGCACGAACCTCCAGTGCAGACTGTTAAAGTTTTCGAAAGCCGTACACGTTTCTGCGAGCATGCTTGTCTCCGAAAAATAATCACCGCGCATCCTCCTTGACGACCGTTTCCACAGTTTCTGTTCCATGCTGCACTTTACAATATCCTGCTTCATCGGCGTTTCGAGTGATTTGCGGTATGGAACATCAGGAATTATTGGCAATATCGTACCGACTTGACCCTACCCAACGCTTAGCTCAAGTTTATAATGAGCGCGTTTATTTTGCAGGTACAAATCAGGTAGTCGAAACCAGAACGATTCGAATGCGGCTGCCATGGAGTTAGATTCCTCATGCTAACTATGCTAACTGCCCGTTGATTCTTTGTAGCCGGTTCGACGGTTGCGATTTTGCTTTCAATGGAAAGTCATGTTGTCTGCTTGTCGGTTCCGTAGCGCTGGGCATAGTACTTTTAAATTCTGTGTTCCTAATCAAGCCAGTAAATGCATTGTTCGGCGCACTGACAAGTCTGTTGACATTTACAAAATACGTGGACAGTTGTTTGCAACCGCAAAATTCTCTTATGAAGCGACAGAATTCAGGAACTGGAAGTTAGTAATGACCATAGCGATGAAGGTCAGAGCTATTCAACGCTAACTTGCAATTATTTCCGGTTTAGAGCTCACAACCTAATAGAAATCAATCCTCTTCAATGAGCTACACATTGGCCTGAGAGGATACAAGTTCAAAATCAGCATTCAAGTTATTAAGCGTTCAGTGATGCTGAAATCCGAAGTATGCAGCACAAAATTCTCTGTATTACTTTTATGATGAGCAGAAACTGACCCGGACCTACTTCCACGGAATCAAGTCTAAGATAAGCAAATTTAAAACGGTGCGTCTTTTATGGATAAATGAAACTGGTAGCATCAGCATAAAAACTGTCTGCCACTGCAGTGTCTGGTTTAGTCAAGCGCCAAATTTGTTCCCATAACAAAAATATATGGGACTTAAAAAAACTATCTTGGTCTGAATAAGCACTACGAGCCAAGTAATTCAATCTGAGAGAGGCTTGTAAAAGGAAAGAATTCTTCGGACTCCGACCTTACTACAAGATTAGATCAAAATAAAGACTTTGACTTTATAGCTAAGCCGATTGTAGGCTATATTCTGAGGATAACAGCTACAAGATTTGCTTTGCGAGGCAAAGCACGTCGTCAAACTCATGTAGCAGTTTTTCAGTTGCACGATGTATAGTATGGGTCTGATATTCATCTGCATCACATAAGTATTACCGGAGAGGGCTCAGAAACTTTTAATTCAACATTTAAGAACACTGTATTAAAAAATTCTACCAACAATACCAGTCAAATTTCTGATGTCTGAATTTTTGAGGTGGGACTTTTTAAAAATCCCAATGAATCGTTTTTTCTTTTCTTAATCCGGAAATGTTACCACGTTCACGAGCAATCAAGATAGAAGGTGTTTTTCATTTCTTGGCGCCGTATTTGTTACCCAGATGTGGTAATTAAATTGGCTTCAACTTCCTTTGTACAAGTGTTGAGGGCAATTAACTAGGTCAATGATATGACTCGTACACTCGGCCTTCTCTTTCGTTCAACGAGCACCGTAACGTATCAACGCATCGATATGGTGATATGTTCTTTGCCTCTCTGCTGCTTGTGACTTCACAAACTAGACAGCTGATTTCGGGTACACCTGAAATCACTCATTGCTTTGTCAATTGATGGACCATGGAACTTTTTTTGATGTTACCGTTTCAAGTACATCTGAAACGGCTGATACCGTCTCAGGGGCGGTGGTGAACTGAGAGGTCTGGATTTAGCAAAAGCCAGTATTCACGGTACAACTGAAATGACGCCATAGCTGCAAAACGGCTAGGCTGTTAGGCTGCAAGCTAATGTTCTACAAGTTTGAAAAGCTGCCACGCGCTACATCGGGGGCAGTTTTCTTCTTCCTTGCGATGACCATGAAGATGATTACCTCGACGACGGCGGAGGCACTGTTCGGATCATTTCTTTAACTTTTCAGTCGAACATGCTTACTTATACAACCTATAATCATAGCCCAATGCTGTAGAAATATCTAAAATAACTGCCAATGAACGGACGGAAAACTTTCAGTTCGATTCCGCGCATCGTGTTGTCAACAGTGGAACAACAACAAGCTGAGAATACTCTTCATGAAACTGTTTTGCAGCCTTCTTCCTCGTTTGCAATGTTGTACAATTTTCGCTTCTAACAAGCACGATGTAGCCCATCATCACAGCGGAGACTAATGTGCTGCCGTGAATAGATGCGTGGAAGATTTAATGGTGGTGATGGCATATACGAAATACTCCATCTGAGCGTAAAAAATCAGTTTGCGATCAATCATTTTTGCCATGTACATAGTGAAAATAATTGTGGTTAGGCGAAACGTACTTTGTACGCTAATGGAACAATCAAGTGGCGTAGTTCAATTTAGCACTTAACACAAGTAGTGTAATATTTTTTGAAACATGAGTTATAAAGCAAAATCTATGGCCAGAATAGGCAAATACTTGCAAAAGCTAAATAATCCCTCAAGTTGCAGTAGGAATAGAACCAAAATTACTCTTCATGATCTGTTCTAGATTAGTATTACTACCTCGCATAGCAATCTAAATTAATCGGTAGCGGTTGTAGAGTACTGTGAAGACCGATAAAAGCGAACTACTAGCACAATCGGCGATTGCAAAAATAACCGAAAAAAACAACGCATTGCTATATTACAAAGCAGGTGCTGTGTAGCAACTCTAAGAAACAAAGTTGTGTAAATTGTCGAAAATATTTTGCTTAGTACTTTAGCTAGCAAAATTACGAGACAACCATGTATAGGAGCAGGAACTCATTAGAGTAGCAAATCGAGCTGTCAGAATAGTAATTAGGAAATGAAGGAAAGGTAACATGAAGATCGCCATGTTCACGATTCACGTTTTTCAACTTAGCACCTGTGCTCGCAGAATCGGGACCCGGCTGCTCTTTGGCTGGCTGTTTTGATTCTAAATTTTCTCTCGAGACCAGAAAAATAGTTGTTCGCAGTTCGAATTGTCCGTATCGCTAACTGTTGCTTTCATTTAAAGTATGGACTATCTTCTCCGGAACCCACATAGATTTTTTCACATTTTTCATCTCCATCTCTAAGCAATGATATACTCGCTAAATTAAGTTGAAATTTTTAGGCGATGCTGAACAAGTATGTATTTGGCATAGGAGCAATGGCGAACAGGTTTTTATTTAGTTCAGCAACAGAGTGATTGTCAAACAACGAGATTCTGTTCGGACTATTGTACAATGTACCAGTTACAAATAGCCATGTTACAAGGTTTGTTGTCTCGTGCATGGAATTTTCAGCGTTCAACGGCAGCGTTTCACATTATACAGGTACAACAGCAATACAAAATGAGAAATGTTATTCAATGTATGAAAAATAATATATAGGATTTAAGTTAATGGCTATGCGCACTCGTCACTTTAATCTTAACTGCGTTAGTTGATTTTGATCTTTTGATTTGTGCATTTCTCAGTTACTGATGTTCTACCAGGACGGTATTCAAGTACAATAGTCGCTTAAGATATCTCTAACTTTCGTTCAGTTCGATGTCTGTACAGCATTCTCACGGGTTAATTCCGGCCTACGGTGTTATTGCATACCTATATTTCTATTGGAGTTATTTTAAATGAATTTTTCCGATTCTATTCCAGCCTTCAAGATCCAGTTCGGTCGTACTTTTTTGCCCTATCAATTGTAGAATTCAAGCTACGATATCGACCTCCTTCGAATCATATTCGCGATGTACGAGGTGTACAGAAAAAAGTACGAATAGTCAAAGATCACAACTCTTAAGTCATTTACTTTGCTAATAAAATATCTAACGTCATATAAAGTGACACCTCATAATTGTGTGCGTTAAGTTCCATAATTATGGCATAATTTATTTCAAAAACATGATATAATTAGTGAACCTTTCCAATTTCTGCCTTTCTAATGAAGCCGTGATCTATCAGTTATTCCACGAGTACGCTTTCTATTCGGATTCCGTTGGTTAAAATGTTAGCCGCTTTGCTTAAAATCTAAATATGTACTATTTCTGCTCGCAGATTATCTTGCTTGCAGTTAGGAGATTCTCTATAAGCTAATTTTTTCATGTTTTTGGCTGAGTTACTGTGAGTCTCGACTATAGTCTTGCTTTTGCCTCGAGAATAAAATAATGTTTTAATCAACCAGAAAAATTACATAATACCTTTGCCTAGAATATTTCAGCCTCGTGTATTAACAATAATTTGACAAAGAATACTAGTCGGCTTTTTCTATCAAATTTCAAGCTCGACCATTTTTAAAACGGAGCTCAGAATGAGGTACTAGCTCAGACAATTCGCAGTCTCACTGAAAATACAAATTGAGCTTAGGAAGGAGACTGAGAATGCTGTATAAAGAAATAGTAAAACTTTGACACAAACATAGAAGATCACGACTATTTAAAATTCGAAACAGGAGGATAGTATTCATTCTGACGAATCAAAGAAAATCAGATGTATGACACGACTGAGGATTAGAGAGCGCAATGTAAGCATGATCCGACACCAAGCTGAACTAGGTATATTACATGCATTATTAAATTCAGTCGCTATATCTGTTGTTTGTCTGGTCTTGACTCTTCCTCGGGTGCGAAAAAGTCTCAAAGCCTTGCCTGGGTGCACTCGAGTTGATTCCAAATAGATTCGCTGAGATCAGCGGAGGTAGAAGTAATCATGCCAAAGTATCAGTGTTCGGAGTTGTGCGAATATCGCGAGCTCCAGCTATTGCCTTTGTGTCTCCACGTCCGTATGGTGTAGCTATTGTGAACTTTTGCACATAATTCGCCATGTTCTAATTTTTATCCGACGACGATTACGTATTCGACCAAAGACAGTTTGTCACTATTAGTTAGAGACAACTAGACTACTAAATAAATACCAAATTAAGCACTATTCTGCAAGTCTAGCTAAGTTTAAAAAAGGATTGACATACCCTGTATCTATTTTGTTAGTCGTATACTGTCGTCAGATACTGTGTGGAATTGGTATATGCCTTAGTTCGAAATACTGAATTATGCAGATTATCTGAATTGTGTAATCACTGGAACGGCAAAAAAAATTCTGTATGCTGATCTTATAGAAATGGAGTATGAAACAAAAATTTTGCTCACGTCCCACCCCAAGCTACCTGAATCCAGCGACTACTTTTCGAACGTGCTACTTACTGTTCAACAAGCATCTTTCGCCTCGTCGACATGGGGGTACTGTGCGTAGCTCGCACCCACGCCACCAGCATATCGATTGAGCCACTCTACGACCGCCGTCACCTATAATTCATTCTCCCGCGGTGGCGCCTTGGATGGAAATGACGTACGAAGATCTGGCCATCTAAAAAGTGCAACGTGCGAAAACCTTTAATCGTCTCCGTGAGCGTGCACGTGATCTGCGCTCAGTATACTCTTGCATGTATCGATTTGTGGACCCGCGTGCCAAAAGAGACTTTGCATACACGTCTCCTGAAGGTGACGGTACAATTGCGGAGGGCGTATCGAACTTGGGGTCCCACATCGGCGGTCATGAGCGGCGTATTGAAGAATTGCGACTCGACCTGAAGCGCTCAAAAGAGGCTAACGACTGCTGGAAACAGGCAAATAGGGAGATTCGTGCTAGGTCACGGGCGGTTGTGGCAGAGATTTCGCGACGCAAGAGTAACGGCACGTTAGCAGACTGACCTATCCCTCCTTGCGACCCGGTACGAGTTCGTTGCACGACGCGTCGCAATGAAACTCGAGCCACGGCGCGTCAATTTACACTATTTTCTGCTCAGCACAGTGATGAAGCGAGACGTATAGAACATGAGCAAGTAATGGAAGAGGTAGATATATCTAAACCTTCAGTCGGTGAGAAGTTGATCGCTGCTCGAGTCGCTAATTATCGCTCTGATAATGCTACAAGAGCGCTTTTTGTTCAGCGCCATATACTGACGCGTCAAGCGACTAATAATGCTGCATGGCATCCCAGAAAGTTACGCAAGCCGCATCTTTGTGAGTATGTTCATCACTACTGTAAAGATTACCGTATACCCGATTCTTCTTAAGGCAATGAGGGTACCCACCAAAGCTATGTAAGATTTTCAGCATACTGCTCCTCCCTTCGCGATTGCAATAATAAGTGAACGCCAAAATTTGCCGTCGCGGCGCTAGGTGTCACTACTTTAGGGGCTAAATTCTTCATTTACTATGTGTTTGTTCGGCCCAAGCAATAAGTAGGCCTCACGACGAGATTTCATCACCCCGATGGATAAATAGACATTTACAATATCTAACAAATAGCTTTGTTTTGTCGCAATTTCGAGAAATCTATGTTCCTCCTTGAACAGCGTCGAACGTGCAAGTGATTGAACTAAAGAAGACGAAAAAACTTTATGGCACTTGTTTCTCACAGTTCCAGCTTCACATGCTATGTCACAGCGGCGGTGAACGTAAGATTCATCGGTTTTTAACAAAGCAAGCCAGGCTTTTTGAATGTCAGGTCCTGTCAAACTATCCGCTAGATTTTCACGCGAGCCTACGAAACCAATGTTCGAACTTTCTTGGTTCCGATATGCCTGTCTCGCAGGCCAAATGTCAAGCATAATTCGGTTTTCATCTGTGCGGGATCCCTCACGTTTTATTTAGAACAAGTACTTCGTATACGTCCGCAAATGGATGGGGTGTGCAATTTTGAGCGCTTGTTACACTTGCGAACGGTTAGACCATGCCTCGTCAAAAATATCCGCTAACGCTATTACTTCAGTAGGCAGAACAAGCCTGCGAAATCTCGCGATTTGTTGCCTCGGAACGATATAGGCATGGCGCTGTCATTTTTGTCTATCTACATCACAATGCGTCCAGCCGTGAAGAAAGTTTTTCATTGATTGCGAACGCGGCATCCAAATACTTGACGAGTCGAACACTTCTCAAGTCGAGTTTTGGAAATAGAATTGACACAGGGGTGCCTAGTGCATACCTCACGACATTGTTAAAGCGTTTTATGACTGTTGCAGCATCGTGATCGAAACATTTCTGTGTCAGTTGGGCCAATTAAAATATCTCGAATAACAGGTCGGGTCATTTATTGGCAAGCCCTGCAATACGCATTCTCATAGACCGAAAATCAGAGAATGAAACATTTTGAGCGAATTCATCCACTTTGACCCGGCAGAATGTCTGATCAACTTCTATCCGAGCGTTGATTACATGTGAGATATTGAATCCGGCCAAGGTGAGCAGTGGAAAATCGTCGCCTGATGTTTCGAAGCGGTCATGCGTGCGTTCACAAGTTTTACAGAAGTATGAATTCCCTGCGCGGAGAAGATCATAAACGCTAGTCCCGTTGATCCCAATGAATTCACCGTGGAGAGGGAAGAAATATAGCGATAACACCGTCTTCGTTTTATGGAGCCAAATTTCTACTGTCAAGTTCTTGTACTGTGGTTGGCGACTAATAGGCTATTCTTTACTATTGCCTCCTGTATTCAATCCCTTTTCATTTCGTTTCTTTGCGCCTTTTTAATTAGTTTCTGTTTTAATTTTCTATGCCTTGTCTCAGGCATTTATTCTCTTAAGCGTTTTCTAGCTTACAAAGAATGCTTGTCAGCATATAATGCTACCATTTATCTGCTGAAACCACAAAGAACTATTGCCTGCATCATCTGTTGACACAGCAGTGCAATACTCTAAGTATGACTTGCTGACACTGCAACTAACTATTGCTGACTGAAGGACTAAGCTTTTTGCAAGTTCGTTACATATTTGTCCTATTATGCCTTTATTTAGTCTATATAAACCCAATCGGTCACCGACTTCTCGGTTACCGGTTTTGCCAGCTTGAGCTCCACCTGTGGCTTCCCTCAGCTTGGTAGCTTCAGACTAAAAGCAAGTTTTCACATTCCTACTCGACTCCCGAACAGTTCAAAGTCGGCGTGAGCGTCTGCATCGGTGAGCGGTTTCCAACCTTTCGTTTTCTTTGCGAAACTCTTAGTGACTCTCCCTAGCGCGCGGCACCTGCTTCTTCTTCGGAGTATTCGGAGTCGTTCATCAACGGCTTCGACAAAGTCGCGGTCGAATCGCGAACGCGCGAAGATCCATTCCGGGTCCTCTTCCTCCAAGACCACATCTATGACCCAGACGCAACGAGCCCGACCACTATCAATGCCGCACCACCATCATTGACACTACCACCAACAGCCGCAATGCTACCGCTACCAACGGCTACAATTGCTACACTTGGGCGTAACTACCGCCCCGGGCAATACTACCTCTGGGGTTGCTAACGCTTGTGTGGTGTATCCGGCGATCAACTCTCGCCTACTATTGAGATACAAGTGGTCTCTCTCGCCGCTCAAAAGCAAAATCGCCAAGGTCGAATTCAAACCCGAGGATTTTTTGGTCTGTAACCACACCTTCTTCTCCCCTGACGACTTCCTTTGTCACTGATAGGGTAAGAATAATCGTCGTCCTGTCAACTACCTCAACAACCCCAATTAAAATATTTTCTACCTTGTTTGCCTACAGTCTGCTTCCCAATCTAGATACTGTGGAAGATACACATAACGCACCAATGACCCTAGAGCAGCTTGTTATTGCATACCACCTGATACGTTAGCAATTTAAAAATGCACGAGCTCAAGTATCTGGTTTGCACATGGATTCAATGTTACACACAATCAATTAGTGCTCACTAAGAACCCATTACAAGCTATCCAATCAAGCTCTGCGACTACAGTAGTTAATCCCAGGAAGCCTGAGTCGTTCAGTGGGAAGCGGTCCGCACGAATTTGGATAATCCAAGTAAACAACTACGTCGGAAATGAACAACACCTCCAAACTTATACTGTGGCAGTGAGCTCTATACATGGCGCGACACAAGAATGATCGATCGGATAAAAACAAAGTGAAGAAAGTAAACAAGCGATCACATTGCTCAAGCCCCAAAAAGCTTTGATTGCGGGATTCGAAACGCTTAACAAAATGAAGATTTCTAGAGACAAGCTCGCGAGATGTATACAAGTCAAGGATGTTTCTTCATGAATCGAAGACATCAACAAGATCTTGCTGGACATTCCAACAATCACAGCGGCAAAACAACTCGATCGTTATGCTCGAGGACTGAAAACATACATCTTGAAAGAATTGTGCACTAAAAATACATTTCTCTCTGTGAATTGATGTGCGACGCTGAAAGAGTCGAAATGGCATACCAAATTTTCAGCAGATTGGCTCCTGAGTTTGTAAATCCCGTGAAACCCACGCAAACTAACTCCAGGGAACCGTACCCGTGGACATCTGAAATCTTCAGCTAAAGAAGCTCACTGCGGCAGAACCCAGCCAGTGCCGTAAAGAACGATGTCGTTGCCGTTGTCATGAGAAAAGGGCACATGGCTAACAAGTGCTCAAAAGGACAAGGGAAATGAGCCATTTAATGGGTCAAGCTGCAGTTTCACATCCATTGAACCACTGAACCTACAGCCGTACCTACGAGAGCACTCGAACCAATAGAGCTACTAGAGGCCTGGTATTTATTTGGTCTCCCTGAACCTATGAAAGTCGAAGAAGCTCAAGCAACCACCGCACTGCAAGAAATGGCTGAAAAAACACCAAAACTCCAGAAAAAGATGAACCAACACCATCACTCTGCACACTCGAAGGCCTTAAATCTGAAAAATCCACCAAGTCAATCTCCAATTGGCTGCAGAGTGGCTTATAAATGCTGAATTGTATGAACCAAAAGTACTTCTACTGCATGAACCATCTCAGTACGCAACGCATGAATCTCTTATAGCTGAGATTATCAAAACAACACCTCACATTTATTCTGACCTCATCGATCCATTCGAAGCCCCAAATCCCGGTGTACTGGTTGTAAAGGGACGCGTGGATAGATACCGAGTAAGTGTGCTATTCGATACTGGATGTATCGGAAACATTAGTTCTCTTGAATTCTGTGAAAAGATTGGAAAAAGGTATCATGCGAAACCTGAATACATGTCGATCATGGCCAATCAGACATTCCAGGGAAATGGAGAAACAAATGAGCCCGTGATCCTAAGTCTTGAATTCTACACCGAAATAATGAAATTCATTGTCACTCCTCTGCGAGATGAGGTTGTTCTCGGTAAGAACTGGTAGAACGAACACAAGGCCACGATTGACTGTTCCAACTATTAAGTGATCTTCAAACACCCCGGCAACGAGTACTTCGTGCAGGCAAATGAAACCATCTAAGAAGCATCTCTCGAATCTCTTGTGAATGACTATAAAAATGGGTGCCTCATGTTTGCTGTTTTATTATGTAATGACAATGATTATAGTGATAGTATATATGAGAACGCCTAATTTTCGGCAGTTCTTTCAGATTATTCCAAAGTATTCTCTGAAGAAATACCCGATAGTCCTCCTCCTAAGAAAACCAATAAAGATTTTGAGATGGAGCCCAAGGACGGAGCGAAGCCAATTAAGAAATGTATGTGCCGAATGTTCCATACCGAATTAGCGCAGATCAAGAAACAAGGCGAGCACTTAATACAGATGGGATTCGTACGGCCTAGTAATAGCCGTGGGCTTTTCCAGTACTATTTGTAAACAAAAAAGATGGAAGTGTAAGATTCTGTGTAGACTGTTGAGCACTGAATAGATTCACCGTCAAGAACAGCTATCTTTTATCACGGATCGACACTCCGATTGATCCAATCGGTTCGGCCCAATATTTTTGGACCATTGATCAACGGAGTGGGACCATCAAATAAGGATTGCCGAGAAGGGCATACTCAAGTTGCTTTCAGCATTAGATACTGCCACTATGAATACACTGTCGTTCAATTTGGACTGACCAATGCACCCGCTGCATTCATGAGCGTTATGAATTATGTACGCAAGATCTACGCCGACTCTTCTGTTATGCTACACTCTGACGATATACTCGTATACAGCATCTCATAGGAGTGAACACCTACGTCAAGTAGATCTTGTGCTAGATCGACTACGAAAACACAAGCAGTACGCGAAGACTTCCAAATACACCTTTGAGGTCCAAGAATTTGATTATCTCAGCTTTGTACTACGTGCAGGAAAATCAGCAATGAACCTGAAAAGTACCAAAGTAATCGAAGTATGGGAATTTCCGACCAAGGAGAAGAAACTGAAATCATTCCTTGGTCACGAGGACTACTACGGTAGATTAATCCGCAATTGTTTCGGAAATGCGAAGCCTCTCGCGGAATTAACAAGAAATAGTGCCATTCAATAGGTCAGACACAGCCAATGGCGCCTTTCAAGATCTCAAAAAGTCTATCATTCACGCTCCTGTACTTACAAAATTCGATCCGAAGAAGAAAATATTCGTGACTATGAATTCGTGCAAGTACGCCATTGGTGCCGTCATGGAACAAGATCATGATGATGGACGTCGCTCTGTAGCATTTATCTCAAGAACTCTGAATCAGCCCGAACAGAACCATGCAGCTCACAACCTGGAACTTGTCGGAATGGTAGATAACCTGCTACTGTAGAGATGTTATCTAAGCAGATAAACATTTGTCGTCCGCACCGACCACCACCCATAGAGACAGCTCGAATCATAAGAATTTCTGAACCACGAGAAGTCTGTTAGTCGGAACTTATTTCCTTGCTCGATTTCGACATCGATCCAATCAGAAGAATATCAATCAACCCCATTATTCTACGAACTACTTCGACACCCTAAAGAAACGTTTGAAGTCAGGAACGGCTTGATGTTCCGCGACACAAGATTATGCATACCCGACAGGCCAACCAGAATCAAGCTGTTTCATGACTACCACTTGACACCTTGCGCTGGACATCTTGGTGAAGCCAAAAATCTGAACCGAATACCTCCATTATGTTACTGGCGAAATATGAGGAAAACTGTTAAAGACTATGTGAAGATTTGTTGCACATTCCAACAAACCAAAGAACGAAATCAAAAACCAAAAGGCCTATTACAACCAATAAAACTACCTGAATCCAAATGGGAAGTCAATATCTTGAGTTTCGTCCAAACCTTACCGGAAACAAAGAATGGCAACAGCGGCATCTTGAATGTTGTTTGGAAGTTGGCGAAAACGATCCGAATCATGCCCATTAAGTTGAATTTCACCGCTTCAGAAGTCTCAATGAAGTTCAAAGAACACATCCATCGGAATTACAGGTTACCATCCAAAATCATTTCTAGTCGCGATAGTTTGTTCACGAGCAAGTTCTGGAAAGCGTTATTCAAGCCTTTAGGCACCAAGTTAGCTCCTTTAACTGCCTATAATCTTCAGAAAGAAGGCCAATCAGAAATTGACAACCGAAAGGTCGAGGAAATGATTGAAGCATTAACCAATTACAAAAAAGACAACTTGAACGAACACTTCATGGACTTCGAAGTTGCTTAAAATTCTGCAGTGAACAGTACCATACTATGTTGGTCATTCTTTGTCAGCTATGGAATCCACCCTAAGTTAATTCCACCAGAAAGACTCATCTAGAACAATCCAACAGCAACATTATTCATCAACACGATTCACGAGACGAATAAATTTGCGTTTGATCGTATCGTCAAGCAAAACGAATAATTGCCCAGTATGCCAACAATTCGAGGAACCTCCACACATTCAAGGTAGGTGACAAAGTGCGGCCATCAACGGAGAACCTTTCCATCTAACATGGAAGTGGAATCAGAATGCTACATACAAAGTACTGGGGACCATTCGAACTATTAGAACAAATCAACAACGTAACATTACCGTTGAACCTAAGGGATCCAATGAAAGCAAAAGGAATACACGATACATTCTACTGTTGCCTAATAAAACCATATGTACCCGACAAGTTCAATCGGTACGATAAACCTTTACTACCAATCAAGATCCAAGATGAATTCAAAGAATACGAAGTGGAACGAATTCTAGATTCCAAGACGATACGAGGGCATCCACACTTCCTTGTGAAGTGAAAAAGATATGCCGATCATAAAAATAATGAGCTGGCTGCCGATGACCACATAAACGTTCAAGAACAACTAACCTTATTCTATGCGTCGAAACAACGCTCTTCCGGATGGAGAAGGGTTGATACGCTATTCTTTACCATTCCCTTGTTTATTCACTCCCTCTTCATTTCTTTTCTTTATCCCTTTTTAATTAGTTCTAGCTTTATTTTCAGCTCTACCCCGTGTTTCCCCTCAGTGCCATTGTTCCCCGGCATCTGCAAGGCTACATAATAGGAGTAGTAACTCGGAGCATTCTCCGGGTTCGAGTTCGAACTCTTTTGAGAGGTTCGTAATGAATACGTGACGGAGCAAAGGATCGGACGATTGGAGATATACTCTTTGACATCAGAGGTCCACACGTTGAAGTTGTACCCCGCGGCGAGGGCGAAAACTAGTCGTGCAAAGGATGCTTGGAGCGTTTGTGCCCCATGAGCGAGGTAATGTTTAAGTCGGTCTCTGTACCCTCCGATGACATACCGCGCTTTGTATTTGATCTTCCTGTCTGAATTCGACTTGATGGCTATAACGACTCAGGCGGTCAGGGCATTGGCACGATTTGAGAATTACTCTGAACGTTCCTCTGTCAAGTATGTCTTGGACTTCACTACGTATTGCTGTTTTTACCTCGGTTTACTCAGCACGGGAGTCGTTCTTTTCGATGACTTTTGTTGTTCGTATGCAAACCACTCGAGGGTTCGAAGCGGAACTTGGAAATGCAGAATATGGAGTCATGATGTAGTAGTCCGCCGCGGCACTTGGATCCAGAAATGGTTTGAGCCGAGCAACATTGTAATTTTCATGTGAGGATCTGGAATCTATATTACCATCACACACTTCGCCGCGCTGTCAAAACTTGTGACCGTGTACTGTTCATCTCATTCGCTAATGCGATTCTCTACCAACTTCTCCCTTCATGGCATCACTGAATTTCCGGGTTGTACACTCGTTCGGAACCCTGAGTAACGTAGTGATTTAGTGACTTCCGTACTTTCAATTGAGCAAAATGTTTGGCTATTTACCGGCGCGCTTTCTGAGCCACAATTGCGCGCTCTTCGAGGGATGGGCATGGGATGTTCGGGCCGTCAAGTGAGCGTATTGATTAAAATCAACCGAATACAAGCACCGAAGGGACGGTTCCTTCTAGGTCTGGTGTATCGTTCACCGCTTTCATCGCCGCTGCGATAAGAACCCGTTGTTGTTGCGAAGGATGTTCCTGTTTCAGTTCCCAATATGTATCGAGCAGGACCGGGTGGTATCTTTCTCTGATGCCGAGGCTACTATGAGGTTGAATACCAGACTTCTTGTCCTTAATTTTCTGAATAAAACAAAATTCCGCAGATGTATGCATGAATTGAGCCCCTTCGTCGACTCGAAAGAAGTTCGGCAGTCCGCTGTATACACTTGACAAGAAAATTATAATTGATTCTCAAACAGAGTCAGTGCATACATTTGGAACATAGCGTGCTACAGAGAACCGAGTAGCTGCACCGAAACGTTGTTGCACAGGTCGATCATCAAATACCTGATATCGGCGTTGAATTGCGTATTTTTCTGACCCATTGTAACGTTGAAGCGCCCGGTGCGTTCTTCATTCTATGGCACGGCTCACATCAGAACGCTATATTTTCCAGTATCCCAATTGTCTTCGTGTCCACAGCCGTAAGGCCTGCAACCTTTAGTAAGTTGATCAGTTTCTAAGCTGATGGGTGTGCGAACTGACGGTGCCAAGTCCACAGCTGTTGAACAGTATATGGCACACTGCGGGAAAAATTTTGTGCTCATACAAGTGTCCGGCATGACGGGCTAACGGTACATGCCGTTTGTCTTCCTATTTGAAGCGCGTCCCGGGTTTGGATAAGATCTCTCGATGCACTTTTCTGTTGGTCAAGTTGTCCGTATACAGTTTTTCTGAGTCCAAAGCATCTTGTCCAAGGAGTACCAGCACGTCCAAAGGAACGATATCAATAAGAACAGGAATGCGGCGCCGCAGAGTGGGTACTTCTAACCCAATCTCAATTATTCCTAGTTAATCATTTCTTGTATGACCGAAACGGATGTAGTTCGTTGATTTGGCGTTGGGGATGGATTTCTCGTTAACATATTTTAGTATTGCATCGAGTTGGTCGGCCAACTACAGATTTTGGTGTGCCTGTGTTCACCCAAAACTCTGAAATTCAACGGTGTAGTTCTTATTAATGTAGTTGATATGCGAGTAATCAAAACCATCATTGGGAGGAACTAGTTCCCGGATGTGTAATTTCTCGTAGTCGCCGTCCCTGAAACATTCCTATCTGTTTTTCTGATTCATGATCCGTGCCCGCAATGTACAACGACTCGTCGAAAGTAGCCCGCTCTTTCGATCGTACTTTTCGCTGCGGTGATATTTGGCTCGACTGTGCGGCCTGTGCTACATTGTTGGAAGAAGTGTTGTGCAGCATTCTGAACTGTTCTGCAAGCATATCAGTATTTTTTATGATGCAGGCAATTATATTCGTCTTCATCGAATCCAGAGTTGGAGTGCGCTTGTTGTCTCTAAGGATATGGTTAGGTGAACCACATCCAAAACAAACCTCCTGTGTCCAATGTTCTGGTTCCTGTTCTTCCAAGTACAGTACGAAATTCTCCTTCTTTGGCCTCCAGGACTCGACGAGCTGCTTCGTGCCTGATAGCCGTATGGGGTATGGACATGGCCTGGGAAATTGTACCTCGAATAATTTCGCTGTGGCGAGTACCTGCTGTCATCTTTGCCGCGGTGATATTTACGATGTCGAACATCTCGTGGGTGCACAATATACTTGCCGTAATCAACTTCATGAACATTATCACGCAATATTCCTTCTCGGAGTTTGAGGCTTCCAAGCAAGGTATTCCTGAACTGTGTAAAGCTGTACTGAGTAGTGGTGCTGCTTACGATTTTCTGAATTATAATTTTGTTCCATCACCGAAACAATTTGGGCATATGGCATTTTGGACGAGCAGTTCGTCAGGAATAATTGTCAATCTGGATCTGCGATGGCATTCACGAAAACGAGCGACATCTGAGACGGGACCATGAATTGTTGAACAGCGTATATTGCGAATTCTTTCATCATGATTTCGACTGGCTGGCTTCCGGGAGTCAGCAGTGAACTTTCTTTCGCGAAAGTAAGATTCCACAGCATAGCTTTTCTTGTTTTGAACATGAAACATCCATCCAGGGTGATGAGTTGGTAGTTGTGCCGAGAGGGAAAGATAATATTTCCCACGTCGGTTCAGAAAGGTTGGTGAAGGTTGGAAATTATTCGCCGCGGCGATATCGTTCACGGAATTTGAGTGACTGTTGAGCTTGAATTCTTCGTTTCCTTGAATGCCAGCAACAGGTTTGGTTATGCGACTAAGTTTGGGCACCACAACAGGTTCAGTGCGGAAATCTTGTGAAATATTCTTGGGCAGCTCTTCGCGTAAAGGGTACAGAACCGAAGCATTTTTAGAGCTCGATAATCTGAGGAACAGTAATAACTATTTCAATTCAGAGAGTCGTTGATCTTCCCGATCTGGCTCAGTGAGTGGCACAAACATCATTTGTTCGTTCTTGACTGAGTCCACGATGTGCAATCCGCAACATCGGCAGAGTACGCGAGTCGATAATGTTGCGCGCAAAAAGAAATCAGGCGTCAAAATTGTCTTTACAAGGAGTAGTCTATGTGAGATATCGTCAAAGTCGTTCATTGAGAAGTCGAGTAAGTCTTTTGAGTATGCTATAGTGAGTATATGTTCGAATACTTTTCGCATGCCTTCTTCGAGAAGAAGAAAGTTCGCCGATGATTCGATCCTAAATCGAGTAAAAGCTTCATTCAGTTTTAGTTTCCTGGTCTACGCAACCTTTACTCAGGCTGACTCAATCTATCGTGGTTGTCGAAAGACCAGCATACCTTGTGGTCCTTCTCGAGGTTGTGCAACGGTCTGTCGGCGCACGCAACCTTCTGCACCGCTAAGTGCGCCCCCAACTGGGTGAGCGACGCCTTAACACAGCGGAAACCGAAACTGTAACGGCTGCACGGCTTTCATCGTGTACAGATCCGGAGCCTAACTGCTTGAAACACTCGAAAGAGTTTACTCGTGTGGGTGATAAAAGTCGTGGTTTTGCTGATACTCGATTCTTTTACTCGTTCGGAGCTCTACTACTTATGTGGAGATCACTACAATAAATGCTTACAGTTGCTTAAGTCATTCGTTCACTAATGGCTGGTCGGAAATATGACCATGCACGGTCAAATTTTCACTCTCTAATTGCAAACACTTCTAACTTGTTCAAGAATCGCTCTTCTTTTCTGCGAATTCTTTCGACTCGCATCGGCCGCTAGTAGCCGCACTTCGAAATTGCAAACAACTGCCACGCGTGTAAAAATGTTCAAGGCATTGTGCAAACAGCTGAGAAAAGAAATTCGTTGTGTGACAGTGGCCATCAAAATACCGTCTTAGCCTCTCAGTGTGTATCGCTGCATGATTACAAGGGCTGTGTGTGCAATTACTACTATTCAAGTCAGACATCATCAGGTCTATTTCACAGTCAATCGAGGGTTAGAACAACATTGAATCTTTCCTATTTAGAATTTTCTTTGTCGCTTCTTAAGAGAACTATTTTTTCAATTATTTCTGCAGTGCTGCCTTGTCATAGATAATCCATAAATTTAACGGGTGTGATATTTTTCCTTCTTGCATAAGTTTTCTAGTACTTCATATTTAGCAACTTTCGTTATTTTGTCAGATATATTGTTTTCTATAAGTACGTGGCTGATGTTCTCCATTTTGCCCGATGAATGAGATTGACGCAAAGAGGCTATATTAACCATTAATCTCTTTTGAGACACATTTAAAAGTTTCGTGATACTGTCGAAAATAGATTTTGAGTCCCTGAGCAGATAAATTAGAATTTTCAATCCTAACATTACTCTTAGTTCATGAGTTAAAGTAAAACAATGGTCATGACATGCAGTGAGAGCGCAAACATCTGCGGCTGAAGGGTATCTTACAATTATAAAACTTTCCTAGGAAGCATAATGGAGAAAGCATGCGTTATTGCTTTGATCCATTAGAGTAAATGCTATACCTAATTGGAAGCTTGATCTTTGTTTTTAGCCAACCCCGCATCGGCATATCGACGAATAGACAAAGTCTCAACATGAAGTTTGTATAATACTAAGCCACCCCTTTTTGTCTTTCCTAGATTATAATAATTTGTCCAATTCTATGAAATTTCCATGGTTAGCATCAGATGCTTTCAGGTGTGACAGTTTCTCTATAGCGTAAGCGATGTCAGAACTTGTGCCGTGTTCGATTTGCGACAACTGTCCTCGAAGATGTGCAAACTGTCTAGGATTAATGTCTTCAGGCTGATCGCCTTGAGTGACGCAGCGTAATCTTCTTGGTCTGCCTCTATGGCATCTGACGTTTTTCTCAAATACAGACCTCTGTATTTCAATGGGAAGTCATTATCACGAGGTTTTACATCAAATTTGATAGCTTTCTGTTCTTCTTCGTTAGAAAATTTTTAGTTGCCTGCGGCTGATGTATCGTCAACTAGTGTACTTACGATTCCTATTAACTTATTTTTCTCTTTTCCATAGAACTAGCGAGGATCATTTATGCCTCTTGAAATTCCCAGCTCTTCTATGTGATAGCGTTTGAATGTCTGTCACCAATAACCCAGGAATCAGATAATCCACGGATTGGCTTAGGATTTGCAAATTTCTATCCGATGATTGGATAATCATTTGCAGTAGATCAGATGTTCTGAGAGGCTAAATGTAGAGCGTTCGATTGAGTGGATCCTCGGATTGGATGAAGGCTAATTTGACGTCTCGGGCCCAGAAGCTGAATCCTAGCGATAGCACATTGTCAGAATGAATCTCACAGAGGTACACAGAACAGTTGGATTTTCAGTCATAGTCGACCCTTTATCAAAGTCCTTATGACATTGAATTACTAAGTGTATCTCGTACCTGGGATTCCTACTTTCGTCTACCTTTATCGAATGTTGGACTCGAGATTTCAAAACAGTCGCCCTTTCCGGGGTATCTCATTTCTTCACATACTCTTAGGATCTTCGTTCGAGAAGTCCTATGATTTCAGATTTTCATAATTCTATGAATCGGAAGTCCGAAGGGCCGCCCAAGGTAGTTACATATATGCTAGGATGAACACGAGGAACTTTATCTATCATACTCATTGCACTCAGTGCATTGAGCGAAACTACTGAATGTGCCCATGGTCGCTATTTTTCTTTCGTTAGGTTCAGTTTTTCGATATCTTATCGTAGTAATTGACTGTGTACTTCTCGTCATCCAGCGGCCAGAAACCTTATGTTCTAGATCCCATGATCAAATTTGCTTCATCACTAAGGATAAATTTGGGTTCCCGGTTGAGGAACGGTTCTACAGCTGTAATAGAAAAAGGATTGATTTCGTTATCAAAATCTACTTTTGCTGTCTTGTATCCATCACAATATGCAGGCTTGTACGTTCCTTCCTATTGTGTCGTTTTTTTCTTAGTATACAAGAAAATCACTTCTTCGAATTATTCCAATTGCGTCCATGGCTTCGGAGAGAGATTTGTTGAAAGTTTCAGGCGTTTTTCAGCAACAAATACTTCTATTTCTCTCCTTCCCTACGTCATTGCTGCAAACCGTTCGCGTTGAGTTGGACAAAATGTTTCAGATTCCCTAGTGGTATTTTAGGCATACAATCAAAAACTAGAAGTGTTAGAATTAGTCCTTCTGGGTTCGTGGTATTACTGAGGTCGTGTATTGCAATAGGCAAAGTAGTTTCATTGTTAAAATCTTGATTTTCGATTTCTAGCTTCTTGAAAATACGACACCAATGTTCATGATACCTTTCTCATGTTTCCATAGAGTTGTGGGATTCGTAAAGAACTTCTATCGTTACTATGCCAAATTTCGTTCAAGGGTTTTGGAATAAATCGCGAGTAAATGAAGTGCCTTAATCATGCTTTACTATTTTGTGGAATCGGACATAAATAGAAAGCCAGCATCCAAGCAGTGCATTCCAAACATTCTCAGCGCTTTCCCCATTCACGAACTGTGCTGCAGAAACGTTTGTGTTGCTCTAGTCACTACATGTTATACTGGGCGATTTGTTCTTAGTTCAATCCATGATAGGTCAAGGATTATTTCTTAATTGAATTGTATATCATCTGGTATAGTGACTTGAAATGAACAGAGCTTGGGAGACATGTACTGGCAAGAATTACAGTGCGCACTGACATGATCTGGTAACTTCTTGACTTGTGGCGTGTACCGCTCGGGAGCGCCTCGCTTCAATAATTCAGCAAGTTTTTCCGCAGTAAAATGGGCAAAATGTCTGTCTATTCGAAATAATTCAGCTTCCGTTTCACACGTATTTTTTGTTTTCCTTGACAAATAAATTCATCTGTTACTTCATTTGTGTACCATTCAAGTTTTCTTTACCATGTCTAGCCTGGATATAAATAGTATTTCAGCCTCAAGCACATCAGCTTGGTACTCAAACAAATTTCTTCGTTCCTCGATTGGAATCTTAACTGCAGTACGGCCTTTGCCTTCGTAGACATGATTTCCAAGTCTATATAGTTTTTTGCTAAGTACCAAATCTATTGGAGTATGGGTATGGTTGCAGTATTCATTGGACGCTTCGATTCCAGTACAAGTTCTCTGAGCCTCGTCATCCGCGAATATCCCGTGGAACGGATTTTGTTGTGTTCTTGCGTGAATAGTACATTTGGTACTTCACCAGGAGACAATTTTCGGCGAACTTTATGCGTAAGCGCATTGTCTGCAAGTTTAGTGTAAGAGACACTGTAGCACTGATTGGGTGCATCAGCGACGAAATAAAAAATCTTTGATTGAAGTTTTGATTGTGAACCAATTAGATTGTTAACGTCATTTCACTCTTCATCGTTCAACTCTTGAATTTCTTCTTGACCAGCAGAACATGCATGAACGATCGAACTCAGGTATTCTCTCGAAAAAATCGTTTTAACTAACCGTACATGTTTCGCAGGAGAAAAATTAGGGCGATCACTCAGAAAGTGTTCATGAGAATGACAATTTCTACAGAAATGTCTCACGTAGCTCCGATTTATATTCTTACCGCCTCCTTATTTGCATTGCATATTACCAAATTTTGGGCCAAATTTTTCTCAAAATTTCTACTTTTGAACATGTTGGATGCGTACCGGCGTAAAGGCTTTCCAGAGCGAAGAGAAAAATTCACGTTTCTTCACAATTCTTAGTTCGTGGTACTCCGATTTTTCGTATATCCGTGCTTGATAGATTCCTCAGCCATAATGGCTTTTGCGAAAGACTATTCGATATCGATAAATGAGAGGTGCTCATTCTGTCAAGTCGATGAGACCATTTCTCGTTCTTGGAGGCACTTAAAAGTGCAGACTTCTATCTGTGGATCATCTTGGTACGATTCGACAAGTTGCTTTATACCGAAGAAGCCATTGAACACATTGAGTGTTATAACTTTCCCCCCTGTGTATTTGTCAGTGCAGCAGCATCGAAAAATTGCACAAGAATTCCAAAGCTTTTGTTTAAACATAGTTGGAAAGGGACCAAAAGTATAACTCTCAAATAGTTGCGAGTGCTTGATGTGACTCAGAAAACAAATTTGCGGGGTTCAGATTCAGGTTCCGATGAAGCTACACTGGCTCGATGAAAACGTCTTACCGGTGTCGAGGCTGGCCATGGAAAACGCGAAAGACTCGCTCCTAGAATAGCAGCTGACTAGAATTTGTCAATGAGCGCATAGGTAATTGTGACCATTATAGGAATGTTCGAACGAATCGACGCTGGTCAGCCAACCTATCCATGGCGCTGTTCGTCTGGATCTTAGACTCAGCAGTAAAGAATGCTCGATGTTATTACAAAACAGCACGCCCGAAAAATGCTGAGAAACGATCTGCCAGAGTCTTATTTCATGAGAAAATACCACGCGTACTTGGTACGAACCCATGGCAGCTATATCTCCGGAGCGCGAGTGTCTGAAACTAACTTTTGTGCTAAACAAGATGGGCAAATAATGAATATAGGAACAAACCGTCACAAATGGTTCAGGAGCCAGACGAATAGAGCTGCTAACGTTTTATGCTGCCGTTTTCCAATTTGACTTTATTCAGCGTTCTGGATAGGTTGTAGTAGGTTTACTGATTGCGCTGGTTCAAATCATGAAGCCCTTCCATGGGAGATTTGAATTCCACAGCCGAGGCTTCATTTGTCTATGAATATCGCGGGGTAACTTCTTGTTTCGGGTTGTACGGTTGGTGTTTTCTTTCACTCGGAGGTAATGTTCACCGATTTTTCAGTTTCATACCACTAGTCAGTGTTTTCTAGAAGTCAGTCTCCCCAATCGAAGAGAATCTTCCTGATGGCAATGAATTTATTGCTTGATGCTCTGACAGGTCCATTAGGAGCATAAAATACGCAGATTCTTGCTTGCTACTTACAAATTGCCTTTGCCAAGAAACAGTTTAGTAGCTGGTATCAATCGAAGGCAGTCGCGGTGATGTTCGAAGTTAGAAAAAGCTTATATTCGCTTATTTTCGGTATAGGTTTCACAAATTATGAGAATTCAGTGCAATTCAATGTTCGATGATTTTTCAAGAAGGAAAAAAAACCTAGTAAGCCTCGTTACTGTGATTAATAGCGGCCAAAAAGCGGAATTGGCGCTACTTCTAATTGAAATTTTGTGTTTCGAGCGTTTGGCAAGATTGTTTCGTTAAATTTTGCTAAGCTTCGAAGTCCAGGAAACGTGATGTTCACTTCTCGCCAGCGTCAACATCGAAATCGACAAAAAATCCTAGAAATTTCAGGTAAAATGTTCTTTCTCAGTAAATCTTGCTTTAAAAGGGTCCATTATTGCAATCTAAAGCTAGGCATGACTCTTAGTCAAATCGTAGGCACCATTTCGACAGAACCTTGACGCTTAACTATTGAAAAAGGGATAGTGACTTGTTGGTCCAGATTATTTAATCTGCTTTCGTAAATGCACTGAAGGGTATTACTACACTGTTTGCGACATTTATTCGAGAAGCAAGAATATACGTTAGAAAGAAAATTAATCCAAAAGCAATTCAAGCGAGACCTCCGTTATGCACTACATCTACTGTGCTTTTTAAAGCAGAGTAAGCATATAGCCCTTTCAAAGATACATCTATCGAAATACTCCACAATTGTACGAAGAAAATAGTTAGATTCGGTCTGTTCGATGACTCATTAAGCGTCACTACAGACAAATCAAAGAATTTTCTATTGAAGTTTGTTTCTGTTTCAAATTGTCCAGTTAATGCATGAATTTATACTGTCTGCATGAGGTTTGATAGATTCTATTGTTATTCAACAGAATAAGTGCATTGTTTGCATGCTATGTGTATGAGACACCTTCGCATTTGATGCACAGGATGTTCCGAGAGTATGCCTCTACCAAAAGCAGTGAAAGAGAATGCACATCGTATTTTATTTCTAGGGGAAGAGAACTGGAATAAGCTAAAGAATATTGCATATCAAATAACGAATAATACTAAGAAAAAAATTCAGAGAAAAAGTGATTCACTGAAAGATATGTACATGATAAAAAGAAATTTTAATTTTTTCATACTAATATGATGATGAAAGCTACGAAAAGCTCATATAGATAATTATATTGCAGAACAGTAACTTCCAACTAAAATCGAAGGCACCAGTAACTTTCAGTAACTCGAAAACAGTTCTTTTGAAAAATGCAAATAATTCAGATTAGAATAAAAGCATAGTGGAGAATTCTCAAACTAACAGTCTTAGAATTGTAAAAGTACGATAGGAGGAAACAGTTGTCTCAAATTCCTCATCCGAGCTGCAATTGTTCTAGACAGAAATGATTGATAACTAAATAACAATTATGTTTTGGACAGAGATGCTTACATCAAACTGGACTAGAAATCAGGCTTCATCGCTAACTGAAAACTTCCCGGCACTCAGGTGTAATTTGCACTTATCGATAAGACTCGCACAGTTCTGCATTTGTAAAAATCAAGTCCTTATCGCTAGCATTGACTTTTAGTTCGACCCAAATATTTTAGAACCGAAACATGGAACGTTTTAGTCTGGCTAAATCGGCTGTTCTCCGACTCATTGAAGGTTAAAAGGAAAGATCGTTCGTCAAATTCCTGTAATCGAAGACTACAATTTCTAAAAAACCTTTGTCGAAGCTACAATGCAAATAGAGTCTTCCCTAGGAGACACACATTCATTTAAGCCCTAAAAATTTGAATTCAGATCGACGAAGCACTTTCTTCAGAGTAGTTCTTTGTTAAGAACTCTGTCGAAACCTTGATCATCAATTACTTTTGATTAATTCTGTTAAAAACAGTTGTATCACATATTAGAAGTTGAAACAACTATTCCCCACTACATATCCGGTCCTGGATAGCTTCAAAAGATTGAAGTATTTTTCTGATCATACTTCAAGACATTCAGAGCTCATTTGACAGGTTCATCAAGATGCCATGACCTTAAATTATGGTATCATAGAATCTCGAGTGCAATAGCTTTGTTTACCCTCTTTTCAGGGCTGTGGTGCAGCTTAAAAACAGCATTCGATTGAAAAAAGGGAAATTTACTCAAAAGACGAGTTATAATTGAAAACAATTTTTCATTCATTACCCACGTTTTCCACCCGAAGCAGGAACAGGATACGCATGGTTTAAGTGCTGTAAATATTAAGTTCATTTGAAACACACATAAAACAATAATATGGGTTTCATTACAATTGAATAGATACGATTCAATGAACGGTTTGCAATTCATAGCAATTCATAGCGGCAGAAAAGCCAATACTTCGAATGACATTTGCTTTGATGTTTAAGCTCTGTGTCCTTTGTGATTGAACCCTGGTAATAGATCCGCCGGTCGAGAAGTACAATTTCGATATGCTTGCACCGTTTTCAATCTGTTCTTTATATTTTAGCATTACAATCGACCCAGAATTGTTGCATTCCGAGCAATAGAAGAGTGAATTTCGTCTTCGTACGCATGTCGTATTGAGTATCACTCGCTCAGTCGTGTTAGACTTGTACCATCCCATACTTTTCACTTACAGCAGACATTACTAAAAAGGCCTATTACGTAGAATTCCCCAGGGAGATAAAAGCATTTTTTCTACGATCTGAGATGACTCGGAGGCGTAAATAGCAGCAATCGCGATATGTAATTCAAATTATTCAATTCAAGTTTTTAAAAATTTCCTAAGAATAGGCAGTATATAGTTCTCACTTGTTTGAGCTACCTATAATGTACTTGGATTGATGTCTGATGTTTTGGAAGGAATGGCACATCAAAATTTAGAATTTTGGAATGGCTATTCGCTTAAAAACAATATTAAAAAATGAGAATGAACTGCGACATCTTGATGACTGCGAAGCATGTTCCTGACTCAAATTTTTATTTAATGGACTATATAGGTAGAATCTGTGCTGATTTTAGCATTTCTTAGCAAAAAGACGTAGGTAGTCAGAAGAATTAGTAAACGCTATGATTTCGAATCATAGTGATTCAGAGTGAAAGTGCCAAGTAATTCAGTGTAAATATTTGCGAAAAAATACCTTAGAGCAGTGAACTAAAGGATAAAATCAATTCCCTTTCATTATGCTTTCAGTTCAGTTCACTCATTACAGATGTAACGTGTGAGAGTGACTGAATGCCTTGGTATCTCTTCTAGGAAGAGGAAATCAATTATCAACAAGTAAAACTACAGTGCTTGCCATTCGGTGTATCAAGAAGATTCTATCTTCGAGCTTCCCATTTTGGGGTTGCTCTTTCGAGTGTGCCCACAGGTACGCCAGGCACTTGTACAAGGTGAAAGCCTAGAATCCGTTCCCTAACGGGATCCGCTTTGTTGTGCGTAGTCGGTCTGCTATCGGCGGCAACGCACCCGTGTAGAAGACGCCAAGTTCATCGACCCGATGCTACACACCGCATCAAATGTCGGGTTGCAACCAAGACCCTTGCAGATCTTGCGACATAACGAATTCAACCTACTATAATATCAAATTATATGCGCGATTTTAGATCGAAAATTCGCTGCAATCATAAAACGCAATTTTCCGAATAGCCCTGAAATTTTTGAAGCCGTAAGAGTATACCATTTGTTTTTTTCGTAAGCGTATACTATAATTCGTCGCGGAGCATTAATTGCTTTTCCGTATCAGCATTGACCCAAAATCGCTTCTATATTCTTTTGGCTTCATTGTACACTAATAGTATTCATACTGACATAAAAAACAATAAATTTTTTCTTGTATCAACGTCTTATCCTACACCTCTCTATCGCAGTCACAATATCGGGGCTCTTTGCCCCCGCTCCTTTTTCTAAATTTTTGGATTTATATTCTTTCCTAGACACATACTGAACTGATGCTGTCGGTTACCAAACTACCTCATTCAGTGGCCGTGCGGAGACTCAACCAATTTTTCTTATACGGCCTTTCCAATGTTGTGTATTTTGTATTTTATGCTGTAGAGCGGCAGATTTCCGAGCAAGAATGATCTCGAGTCAAGAACAGTACAGTCCGGTGCGTTCGCAAACTGATAAAGAAGTGGTTTTTCCAAAACATAGAGCCTAGTGTTGCTCTCCCTTTCAAAATTGGCTTCTTTGATAAAGAATGGCATTCACGTTGCTGGATTTTTGTAACAATTTTTCTTCAACTCGGTATCTCGACAATTTTTCGTAGAGCTTTCTAAACAACAGCCTTGAAAACAGTTTCAGAATGAGATTTGAGTTTAACAGGATCCTTGAAACGAGAATGTATAGAACTTCCTAAGATTCTATTCTCCTCTGTCGATAGCAAATTTCTCCGAATGAGCAAATCGAACAAGACATGTTACCGAAAGAAAAGTAATTGATAATTAATATACTACTTCGTATTTGACAAATAGAAACCAAAACATAGTCCATTGGCCTGAAATTCGAGTTTTTCCGTGCAGGTTTAACCAATTTTCGTTGATGTAGCTGTAGTCAAACAGACCTTTCAATGCTATCGCATTCGAATTGAGATGTTTAAAAGCAAAAATTTTGTCACGTATTCTATTTTCTCTTTACATGTCGACAGACATTTCTACTTAGTACTCCTGTGCTTCGAGCAGCTGCATAAGAGTGACTTCTAGTTCGAAAAAACAGATCTCTAAAACAATAAATTGAAGACTTATTCTACAATCTGCATATTTAACACGTGAGCAAAATAAGAAATATTACGGATTTTTCACTTCATTTGTTAGGCTGCTGTACCGCTGTACTGTATAAGGCGAAGCATTGAACATTGTGCCTGCTGCTTTAAATTCCCATGGCTTCTGCTTCTGAATGCAGCGAGTGAGTCTTTGGTATCAAGGCAATAAATTAATACAAAATATTCAATTGCGTGCGTAAACTTAAGTGTACTTTACTATAAGCTCTAAGTTTTTCTGCTCTACAATAATATAAAGCAGACAACTGATTCACAAGGCGATAGACGATATGCTTCGTGAAAAATGTAAGGAAAAAAGTATCAGCCTTCGAAAAACGTAGGATTCAAGAAAAACGAAAAATAACTTTGGAAAGCACTTCAAAAAGTTGCATATTTGTTCGTTATTCAAATATTGTTGACTTCGTGCTATTTTATTTCGCAGCTTCTATAAGCACAATCTAATCAATTTTTATATCGATTCATTGTTCTTTCTGTGATTCTGGATAACAAAACTGCTAGAGATTAAACTTTATGTAGTCTGTTAAATATATCAAGTGTATAGAGTTACATTTTGGGCATTCTAACAAGTTATTTTACTGCATTGGAAGCGAAATCTTGGTAGTAAAATAGAAAATAAATTCCCATGTAATTATCTTTTCGAGTGGCAGTCGTTGTGCGATTTCTTCAAAATGCTGAAGCATACTTTTGCTTGTTCATTCTAGTTTGAGTTAATTCATTAGCTTTTGAAACAGTCTGTAACTTTCTACAACCACAAAACTTCGCAATACCTATAGTTAGTGCTATATCTCTATTATATAGCTGGATAATCCAAAGAATTCCGATTCTGAGATTACTTATAATCTATGTACGATTCTTGTGACAATTTCTATGAGATTTCAAATCCGTACCTTGTGCATCTATCTAAATTTCCTCCCTCCTTATCCGAGTTCCAATTATGATTGCCCTTTAACTCGCAGTATTGAGCAGCACCATCATGTTATAAAGTTCCTTTTGGAGGCCTGCCAAGCTTGGGAAATAAAAAAATGCCTAAGGCTTCTTCGAGCACATCTTCTGAATTAATTTTGATTCAATCAAATAAACGACTGTTTTTGCTTCTGACGAGAAAAAAACGGGAACCAAGCATATGCTGACTATTGTTCACATGTCTCATGTAAATCTGATGGTCTCCTTATGTGCGCTTGTTATTTATGGCCGATCTGTAAAGCCGGAACCCTCTTCATTCAAGATGACTAATCTAGCAGAAACTTTGCAGCAATATGGGCCTTCCGATAATATACCGAGAGAATCTTCCTCTATTGTCCGTGTCTATTTGCAATACAGATGTGCTTACCTGCGATTTAATAAGAAAATCTACTTTTCTTTTCGGAATTCATTTCATTTGATGCTGTGAACTTTCACTTGCGTAGCAACATTCTGCGAAGGTACACTCAAATTATGTATGGATTCATATCGAATTTGATTCTTTACTTTATCGCCTATTCATTTCATCCAACATCGCTAGGCAATTTTCAGATTTTTCATAGGCTTTTTTTAATTTTGAACTATGCTTCGATATATACCGTATTGATTTTTCACTAACTTGTGTTTTTCTTCTATTCTTTGGGAATACCTTGAACAAGTTCTTATACAGTCCGAGAATCCTTCGAGATCGAAGCCCCTAGAAAGGTGGAAATTGGTCGGAAAATATCTCAAAGGGTATTGACCACAAATCTAAAATAGTTCTAAGGTTAGATATCACGTGAGTTGACTAGTTTATCAATGCGAGTAAGAAGACAGTTGAAGGTGAAATTTAACGAATCACGTGATTGTGACCGTGTGTTATTTCTCCGCCTACAATCTGAGTGTCGGTGGCTTTTGGCAGCAGCGAATTCAAGCTCATACGGAAGAACAGTGAAGACTAATTTTTAGGCTATAGTAGAACGAGTTGGAGCACCTATCGATAAGCCGGAGGAAATTTTCCGTATCTCTCTATAATTGATATTTCACTTTTCCGGTACACATATTTCGCTAGTTTAGATTTCGACTTACATCGCAAAGGCGGAGTATAGCCGGCCGGCGATCGTCTTTTTAAAAGGAAGAAACAAGTTAGGCGCGGCTTGGATGTGGTATGCTGCGGGCAAAGTTTAGAGCTCTCCTACGCGCGGCCGATACGCCCACGTTGCCTGGCACTGGTGATCACTTTTAACTAGGTACTCAATATTCGCATTTGGCGAGACTAAACAGCTGACGTGCTGCCGCTTCTACCGCATTCCACTGACTGAAATGCTCCTGTGGCTGTATCGCAGCTTAGGCTCGGGGTAGTGATAGATCAAACAGTAATTCAGCCGACCTGCAAGGCTAGCTGTCGTGTCCGTTGGAGCGGAGGTGTTCTACAATCGCAGAATGTTCTGCAACAGAAGCACTCAACTTCCTCAGTATGGATGTAGAGCACTCAACGCTTCTTTCGCAAGTAGACATTTTCATTGGCAAATCCGGTGTCTTTTCCACATAATATTAGGTGATTACTAGGGTCTTTGTCCTGCATATGTATACCAGCTCCATAGAATTGATCATGGAATTTCAGAAAATGTGAATGAATTACCCGACACCAGGAAGTGCAAGTGGAATTTCCTCAAATTTCGACGAGCAGCTCGTACAATTCTAGTATCGTTGATATACTGATAGAATGCTTTTGATATATTTATTAGCGAATCGACAGTAGGCTCCTGTCCGATTGAGCCATATTCAGTTACTTCTTCGTAAGAATCGGCCTTACTCAGCTTGTCTAAAAATTCTTAGGGTATAGGAACAGCGATAATCTTGCTTCAAGTAGAGTCATCAAGGGCAGGGACAGGATTCGACGGAATGCTTAGTGTAGCACTGTTATTGATTTCGTGCATTGCATAAGTGACACGAGCTAATGCATTGTTGAGTTTAATTTAGGGCGTGAGATTGAAGTCGCGAATAAATTGATCGGTGAGGAAGGTGTCCTGGTAAACGATAGCAGAGTAATCTTGAGAGGTTCAATGACCAGAAATAGCAGGCTGGGAGGAGGTTGAGATGGCGAGTATTCCTCTAAATAAATTTCAAGTACTGATTCTAAGCTTGTATATTAGTCGAACGAGAGGAAACTGAAATCAAGATCTATTTATTGTTTCAGATTCGCGTCTCGTTTCATTTAGACACGAGGTTCTGGTTTGCGATGGTTATAGAATCGACTGTTCCGTTTTTTGATTTCCTGGAAATCGTGAGAGAATAATCGCGTAACAAGTGGTCTTATGATTTCTTGCGACTGTTACCGAAATGAACTCGACATTTCGAGCTTTTAAAGGTCAATTAAGGATCATAAGGGACAAAATTCTTTGCTATAAACGAATAGAATTAGCATCAATCTATCATGTACCCCGTTTGTACCGAAAACTGTGCAGTTATCAATACAATACCAGTATAAATTTTCGTTTGTGCTGCTTTGTGGTCATTTCAGGTTGTGCAAAAATGTTTTTGTGTAGGATTTCTATTATTTATAGTATTGTTTGTGTTCGTATAATGCGTTTACGGCTCGGATGAATCATTAGTCAATTATGAAATAATTCTTTGTAGTCTTCAACGAATTAAACAGCGTTTCACATATTTTGATTTTCGTTCGTCCATCAGCAGAATTATTTAGATCTTCAACAGAAAGCCCGATCTTTGCTATTCTTGTGATAATTTAGCATAATAAACTATCCGACAATGAGTCATTAGCTATTTTCTTGTGTTAGAGAGCACTTTAGATTATACCAAGTTGTTATTTTTAGTCTGTGAGAATATTTAAAGGTATTTGCTAATGAAGAATCTGTTCGAGATCTTGTTTTCCACTATACAAATAATCAGATGCGTCTGCAAAAGCATGGTTTTCTGCACCGTGTATGGATCTTGAGAAATGCTTGCTTTTGTTAGCGCTCTGAGAATTGTCATTAAGTGAAGCTAAAGTATGATTTTTGTCGGTAGCGAATGATGAGTCGGGTTTTTTGCTACGAGTTTTTGTGCAATTTTTGCATCTTAAAACGATGTCTTTTCTTTCTTTCATGTACTCAATCGATGTGTTCGGGTGAATTATCTTTCACTGACTTGTTCAACTTTGCTGTGAGAGCACATACATGGATTCATAAAAAAGTGCGCTAAAACAACTTTTTCCCTTGCTTGGCGAAGCTTGAGAAATGATGAATCAGTTATTGTAGGCAAGAGGCCATCGATGATTGGTCCTTCCTGTGCGTCGTGACCATTCACTTTTTATTGATGTACACTTTGGGAATCGCAGATTTGAGTGCGTTTTGCCGTTAGCTTCGAACGATTCTCGTGTTTCCTGGCAGATTTCATTATTAGATCTTCATCTCCATAATTCAGTTGGCAGTAACATGTGATTCTACAAGTCGCCTTATACTGCTAGTGTGGCAAACAATTATTGAAGTAGTTTTGGTAAAGTTGCATGCCAGTAATCTCCACTTCCAGCAAGACCATAAAGTGTTGATTATATTTTAAGAACGTATCCAGCACACGTATCTTCTGACTCCGACTTTTGCTGTGCCCGTCCATGCACTTAATCCCGTTGCCAAGAACTGGTGGAGAAGTCTGGAAATCATGCATAAAAATTACTAAGCTCTAAACTAGCTTAATGTATTTAAGATCATAACATAAAAATGTTCGTCTTGTCTAGTGTTAGGGGCTCGGATGCGCATAAAAATTAATGTTGCATCATTCTCATAGCATATTGAATTAGAATTTTCTGATAATTTGAAGTTGAAACAGTATGGTGCGATTCGATACCCTCGTAAGTTAATGAGAGAATAGTACAGCTAAATTCGACAAAGTATATGTCCTGCTGGACTTGCGAGAGGGCAGTTCGAGACCAGATTCGTATTCATTCCTACAAATTAACGTTTTTGTATTATTTATTCAGTGTCAGCTACCGCGTCGTCGTCAGATATAGTATGAGATTCCTCGTCAGTGGAATTCAATGAATCTCCCGATTCTGTTCGAAGTTCCTCATCAAGGAGTAATTAGAGCTGCTTTTTTCCTAACTTCAATACTAACTCGTACTAGTACTTGGTCGACATGATGAATAATCAATGATCAGTATTCGAGCCGCTAACACCCTCTACCTCTTCAAACTGCTGTTTCTGCCAATCGTACACATCTCCAAAAGTTGTAATTTTTTTGTTCAGCCGTGCAATATTGGATTTGGTGGATGCTAACAACAATTCAATAGGCTACGAATCTGAAAATAAGGAGGAGTGAATATAATTTTGTGGCTTTTCCATTTTGCAATCTGCTGCAAATCAGGTTAAACATTATTTTTTGGCATTCTCTTTGGCTTCACTTAATTTCCGTCGCATTTATATCAGGTTGAAATTCGATTTTTTATCGGTTCAATTCATCTAGTTGTTCTTTGTTTCTCATTTGGGAAACATGAAGAGTATCACTTCGCTTGCATTTGTGATATCTAGCGTTGTCCAGTATTAATATGGAGGGTTCAGAAAGGTATAGATGTAGCTGTTGCTTAAACCATGCACTGTAGTTCGGTGAATTAAACGCTAGATCATGTTCAGCAGTGTGTTGCTGCATTTATGTAGGTGAAAGTTTCCATCCAGAATCAGCAATTAGTCCTGGATTAGAATACGTTCCTTGACCTGCTATTGCTGCTCTGAAAAAAATTCTCTGACATTCGTATGGAACGTTCCTCTCAGTACATCCAGTAATTGGATGACAAAGGTTCTTGTTTAAGTTGTAATGGTAGTGCTGAAGAATACAAGATTGAGCAGTAGGGACTTCCGTTAGTCGATTAATCAGGGATAGTTCTCGAGTTTGTAACGTAACCATTGATCCGTGTTAAATGCTTTGCGTTGAGCCGAATTCTGCCTTTCGCTTTTCCTCTCATGAAGTTATTCTTCGATAAGTAGCGACAAACAGATCTTAAATCAACTTCGTCGTCATTTTTGTAAAACTGTTTATTAATATCCTGTTCAATTGAGGTTAACTGCTTGTCCTGCATAAAACCATGATATTCGGTTGCGGTAGTACGAGCTCGAGCTGCTCTGTTTGATTTCACAAAGTCTTTTCTTGATTAAATATGTTAAGTTCACTTCATATTTTTAACTTCGGCTTTGTATTTGATCCACTGTAAGACGGTTCAGTTGCATCCTTATTCCCGTCTATTACAGTACCGTTCTTTTTACCTGCATCCCATTTAGTTACAAGACGACTCACTGTTTCCTTCGGAACACCACACAGTTTTGCACTACGCGCTCTTGTATTGACTTCTAAATGAGGTGTACATTTTCTGAATCTCGATAGAGGGAGTGTGATACTCGGTAGATAGTTCGCTTCGCATCTTCTCGCAAGTGTCCTTTCGCACGGATTTTGTCGAGGTGATCAGTTTGACGGAACACAGATTCAGCATCGATGCTTAGATTTCTCAAGCGATTGGATGAAGATGCCATCTTTGATTGGGGATTCAACGGTCGGTGCTCAAGATAGTTGCATTACCTTTCGATTTCTTTCTGATGGTTTACCTATGCATCGTTCAAAACTATTTATGGCAAAGTGGTTTGTAACATCCCGTAAAAAATATATTGCGTTCATCTGGCCTAAGCTTAGTCGTCTAGAGCCGTTAATTAAAAGCCGAGAATTTTGCTAGTCCAGAACCCGAAAAGGTCGTCGAAAGCGATATCAAAATTTATTCCCAAACATTCTTGATTCATGATGTGGTGGGTACGGTGAAGTAGGTTGGGTAAATAATTTAGTCGTTAATCGTTCTTCCTGTTCTTGTTTTAGAATTCAGAAGCTACTCTATGTATCCGGTCTAAATATAGGCTCGCCAATCATACTGATCGCTTTGAACAGTAATGAATACCTGTGATACGATGATCTTCAACATTCGCCAGTCACTATAGATGAGGTAGCTCGATAGTGCACTCAATTTACGTTGGCGGCCTGGTGAATATGTGCAGCTCGCAGACTCCCTCAACTTCTTTTGTAAGTTCAAATAGCAATGAGGCTTTTGAATCATTCAGTGAACTTCTTTGCACTAAACTGGGCAACAATCGTGTGGTTATGGCCGCTGTTCGACGACTCATATTGTTCTTAATAGCTTCTTGAATACCTCTGTACCCAGAGCATCGTTTTCTTGGCATTCGTAACGAGGCAATATAATTTGAAATAGTGCTGATGTATGGTACGCAATCAATATTGTAAATGTCTCGAATTTTATCAGCAGTCAGTTAGTCATGTTAGGCTGGGTGCTTCGTACTTCAATCATCATCACTTTATGCAACTTTCGATGTAATTGCGTCGGAACATCTGATACTCCATTCTTGGACAGGAGGTACTGCTTTGCGTGCGCGTCATAAATTATTCGGGGGATCACATTTGAATTTCTTCGTCATTCCATCTCCAGAATTATCAAAACCACTTAAGACGCCAACGTTGGATAGTTCATTGGCTTACAAATATCTTGAATTGCTTGGAAGTCAATCATGAAATGACGTTATTGTGCCCTGACATCAAATTGACTTGCCCATTCTGTGTACATCTCTAATAGCGTCGTTCTGTTAATATATTTTCCATATCTCTTTTTGAGCGATAAGCGCAGTATTATTCATCAGCGAACGCGCACGCTCTCGCACAAGGAAAGGATCGAGCAACTCGACAGGTTTTATAACCAGCGTAATGCAGTATATAGGCATTGTTACATTTGCCATATAGGAGAACAATGTAGCCATGTTTCAATGTCTACTTGTGGTTGACAGCTGAAGATTAAGTACATAGCGTGAGCCAGGGTTTCACAGCTAGATCATCGGAATGATGCGCATTAAACGTATCATGCCAGTATTATCAGCTGTCAGAAAAGCCGTAGAACGGTCGTTGAAGTTTCAAAATCGTATCCAGCGGGAACTTTCAATTGAAGATTTAGTTTCAGCTATTTCCCACATAGTACCACACTTGCTGACTGTAAATGTGTGTGCAAAATGTTTATGTTCCAAGCGTCAAACCCAAAGATTGCTACCACAGGAGCTAATATCCGAACGGAACATCCTCCAACACTCGCAGATTCGAAGACCAAATGGTCTATGTCAGTATCTCGACATCCATGAAGAACGAAACAAGCTTTGAATGCAGGCTCCTCGGTTTTCGCCTCTTTGATTATTACGACGAAGTACCCTGTGATCATGTTTGCTTCTTATTGAAGGTCTTCTTTTGATATCATCTCCCATGAACCTCTTCATACCAATCTTCAATCTCGAGTTAACAAGCTTCCTTAGACTCCTAAATGCGAGTGCGAGGATCTGTGCGATGTAGAAATTCACTCATGTAAACAGTTGGAATGATCCATTTCTTAGCTGATTTTGAGCTTCTCTTTGTCGATAAAAATTGCGGGAGTGCTTTGGAAAGTGCATGCAGAAGTCGTTCGCCGTTCACAATCACGTTGAATTTAGACGCTTGTATGGCTTTTTTGACACTAAATTATGCTTCTGGACCATTGATCACACCCATTATTTGCTTTCCATGGGGTATGATTGCCGGCTATGGTCTTACGTGCTTCTTGTCTCTCTCGCGACAGATCTTTGACCTGATCCAATTGAATTGGGCAATTCCACGCCAGATTTCAGTACTACTGTTCCAAAATCGTATGGTCTACGATTCCACCTCACAGTTGTACTTCCTTGTTCAACTCGAATTTGAAGGTAAATTCAATAACCGGCGATGCCCAGTACGAGAAAAGACGTCCCGAACTCCTTACACACTTGGTTCCGTGAGAAGGTTGCCGAACTGAATTTTTTCATTATCTAGGACCTTTAATACTGCATATTGACAACCCAAACAAGATACATAGACAATTTCCGACCGAATTCTGAGTCAGAAAGCGATAGACTAATGGGGAACCTTTGCGGCGCGGCTCAGAAATTTTGATAAGTCCTCCGAGATCTTGAATTGTCTTGCAATAGTTTTCGTGTTGATTCAACATCTTATTCCGGTTTCGCACGCTTGACAGATCCATTGAATTTTCCACTTGAGTGGTGAAGAAAATTTCTGTCAAGCTTAACGAGTTCATGTTCCATTTACAGCACCTCCTCGGTACGCCGGAACAATTTCAAATGCCCAAATTTTCTCTCAATAGGCATTGATTACTCCGTAGAGTTTGCTATAACTCGTTCGCCGCGGTATTTGCAACTATGATTTCACGATCCAACACATCATATTCCAGTAGCTATGAGGCATCTGCGTCTAAAACATCAAACTGTATACTTAGGAACGTTCGGTTAAGCATTGGAGTACAGATATTCATAGTAAATAGTGATTTGCGGCTTCCGCTATAGAATCTGAAGCATGTTGTGGATGGGCTTCTTCAAAATTGAATTTCTGCAGCTTGCAATATTCTTCAGCTTTCCGTACACCAATCACACTCTGTTGGGCTTCAGTGTCAGCATACGGATTGCACGCAGAAGGGTTTAAGCTTGGTTGTTGCCAGTTTTCATATGATCTTAATGTGCTGCACATTGATTATTCCAATCTATAAGTCCTTGCATCTGAGCTTGTATGTCGCGCATTTGACACAAAAACGCTTGAATTTGATTGTTTGTTTCAGTTCCAATGGGATTCTTCTGTACACTGCTAGAAAAAATATTGCCATTTGATATGAATTAGCAGCCTCCACATTTTCTTGGACGATTTAAAATAGCTTTTTTTCCTCTCTCGGCCGCATTTTTGGAAGTCACTCAGGCTTGTGAACTGTTTCGTAGCTTTTTGCCCTTTCTTCTTTACAAATCGCGGCAAAGTGACACATGGTATTCCATTTCCTCATTAATGGGATCGAGCTATTACCAATCCCAGGAGTCGATTAGCTCGGAATTCTGTCCCTTGCTCAAATCGACATGGAAATGAAGTTCTCGTTCATCCGGTTTTATAAAACTCTTGCTACCCAAATAGACTTGCGTCCGCAAATCTGAAAAAGCTCCCTTAAGCAAATTTCATAAACAAATTCTCGTGAATCAGTTATGGGATACGCCTGAAAGCTAATGAGCAAAGTTTTCGCAGTCCTCAGTTGGAGATTACTTTCCTGTGGTAATAAGATTCACTCTTGCAAATATGAAGCACGGATCACTTTAATAATCTGCAAAGAAAAGCCGATTTCCCTGTTTCCAGGAGTATAGCCATGAAAACCGTATTCGCGAATGTGGTGGATATAGCGTGAAGTAGATTAGATGAAGTATTAAGTCTTTAGCCACAGTTCTAACATTTGTTTACGTATTAAGTTGCAATTCTATGTATTCGGTTCTAAAAACGGGTTCGCAAGTCATACTGATCGTATGGAACAGCAATGCTTGCCTTTGAATCGATAGCCTTTATGATTCAACAGTCATCATGGATAACGGAGCATGATAGCACATTGAATGCGCTTCGGCAGTCCGGAGAACCTATGCAATTCTCAAAGATGAACCTTATTTCTATGAATCCGTTTCAGCTCTAATATAACCTTCAGTTAAACTGTAATGCAACGCTGAATTTCCTTTCCTCCGACGTTTGATACATTTATTTATTCGTAGCAGAGCTAAGCATTCTTCTCTTACTGCACTGTTCTCTTATAATTTTGAATAATTCTATGTCATCGACAGATGCCAGTTCTGCTCATGGCTTTGAAACAAAAACTTCTAATGAGAATAGTCAAAGGTGAACAGGATTTGTATTGCTTGACGCAAGGGCTCTTCACATTTTATTGAGTTTTTACAGTAATATTTCTATGATGGATATTATTTCGATTCTCCTGCGTCCCAATTAGTTACAAGATTTTTCACGCATTCATAGTTACTTTACGAGGAGTAAAAATTTTGACAGTAAATCAATATACTTATTATTTGGCTTTTATCATAACATTTTTTATGAGACAAATCAGCCATAATTGGTTATCGACGTATTGAAGTAATACAGAACTACATGAATTTTCTTTTCCAGACTTACATTTTTCGATGCAATATCGATTTCATCAGCGCATTTCGAGATCATAAATGAATTCCTATGAGTCCTATTTTTCAACTAGTGTTCTTTTCCGGGCAGTTTGCCACTGGTGATTTCATAACTAAGTGAGTGTATATGTGACAGATGTTATCTTTTATGAGAGGCAAAAGTAAAGTTTGCTGAACTCATGTTTGAAATGGCAAATTAGTTTTACTCTGCGAGAACTTGGTAAATTGATATTATCTTATCAGCTCTTGCCACAAATACCATAAGTTCAGCATTATCCTCGCGCTGAATATTCGTTGCTGATTGTTTTCGACATTTTTTTGAAACTGAATTATTTGCACGCAGGGTGTAAAACCATTCCATCGTGAATTTTTTTAATAAAAGCTGCACTAGTTGAAGGCCCAGAAATTTCAACAGTCACCCTTTTTCAGTAAACAATTTGAGTGATATTATTCATTAGCACTCAGTAGGACAAATATAGTCGGTATCCTTTGGCTCTACGACTATATCTATCTAGCTTGGCATTGAAACAAAGAGTTCGCAATGAATAAATAACGACAAAATAAACAATCATATAGTCATGTTTCACGGAGTGTTGAAATACAGCTTCACCTGATCTTTTGTTATTGATATATTTGATTTCTCGTATCAATTTGTGCACTGAAAGACGTTAATTCATTCTCAGCTGGCTTGCAAAGGTTCGAATCAAACTGTGCGAAAATCTTGGATTTTGCGTCCTGACAAAATATTATCTTCAAATGTAAAATGCATCTACAAAAGCAATACGGAAACAACAAAAGAATCTACCGCAGAGCAGTAGGAAATGGTTCAAAATTTTATCATATCCATTATAATCACAAGCTCAGATACTAAAATTAAAAGAGAAAACAGCCGGAAAATATCTACTAATGCTTTTAAACTCATTGCAGAAGCTGCAGAACCAAAAACGTGTTATACCTGCTGTGATTGCAGAACCTACTGACAACGAGCAGGAATTTAGCGCATTGCTGTCTGAACTCAATCAATTTTAGTAGAATTGAAGTTATGCAACACGAAAACCGAAGATCATATGAGAACATCAATTTATGAATTCCATTGAATTGAGTACTAAAAATCTTTGTCGTGCTGAAAGAAATATTGCTTCGTCTGATTTCGGAAGAGTTTGATTGTGAAACCTTCATCTGTCCATCCAATTTGATTTTAGTCAAATTAAGATTATATTTTGTTTTTCAACGTAAATCAAAATTCTTAATCAAGCGATCTGCAAAATTTTTGTGATGAACAGTCTCAGAAATCTAAAATACTATTTAGGTTTCTACTAATGCAATGTTGACGACGGTTTGAGGTGTTTAAAAAACGTCCTGTAATTTTCTGAACCTGAAACCATAGGAATAGAATGAAGTTTCTGAAATATATACCGCTGAGCGCCAAATTGAATAAGCACATATCAGAAACATTCTGGAATTTGTCTAAGCTCATGGATTTTTCTTTCCGAACAATTCCTTTTCAATTTCCCATGCAAACATGTGTAAATCTTCATTTGACCTTCGTAAACATGAACTAAATTTATGGCTTTGTTTATCGCTAATGATGACTTGCGAGAAATATTTTTGTTCCGGTCCGAAAACTACTATTAGCGCATATTATAAAAATGACGTCAAAAGCAATCTGTTCTGAATAAATTGAAAGTTACGAAAATGAATGTTTAATGCATCTAGTCCACATAGATCTTCGATTGCTTGAAATGAAGTATAAATTCTTCCTGAAAGGCGGGTGAGTAAAAGCATTGTTCCTGAATGTTTCGAATACGTTCTTATTCCTCATTTTTGTGAATTTTGGAACGGAATATCATGCGCTAGTACTATAAGTTCCCAAATATGGACATAATCTATTCAAATTTCTGAGGAATTTCTTGGGGTATTGAGAAAACAGCACAGTTCTCTAATGATTTCTCTGCCAACTGTGATTCCAAGATCAGTGCAGGTTTCGACAGGAAAACAGTCTTGGAGCGAGTTTCAACAATTTATAATGACGCAAAATCATAGAAATTCGCATTTTGTATGACACAGAATGAGTATGGTACTCAACATTAGATTATCAAGAATATTTCCCGGTGTTTTATTTCCAGAACAGTTTATTGCCGGCAGTGAAATTCGAGTAAGTTAGATGATCAAAAACAAGAGTTTCAGTTTGGATAGCTCATGAGCGGTTTCACAGTGAATAGAATGCCGAGGAGAATCAATTTTATCTAGTTTATTTCTCTCTTTTCTATTAATTTGGTGCATGATCTATTGGTAAAGCTATAAATCCCACACAATTTTATTCTCATGTAACGCACATAGCGCAAAAATGGTTGTGAAATAACAAAACCAACTTTGTGAGGCATGCAAAAATATCATAATCATTGTGACTGCCGGTTCGATTACCTGCATCTTTCTTCAGGAATCAAAACTAAGCGCTATTTTTCAACATCTTCTACTTATTTTTGGATTCAAGATAGTGTTCGGACGGCACATTAAACATTTGTAATCAAGCTCCATTCTCTTATTCAAGAACCGTAACAGCATTTCTTCATCCAGATATGCCATCCTGTTTGATGAATTATCCAAACTGTTCTGCTTTATAGTACGCGCAATAACGAGAAAAAGCAAATCTGTTTTACATGAATCCTGTATATAGAATGCAACTCCCTGTCTTCCTCCGAAGCTGAGAAATAATTCAGTAGAATATGTTCTATTCGAGCGGAAAAGTAATGATGATCTGATGCCTTTAACCCCACTAGAATTTTAAAAATAGGATACAACATCACTTTCCACGTATTCAATTCAAAAAATCAATCAGTACAAAAATCATTGATTCAGAGTTTGCGCAAAAAATTTTACAATGTCAAACAGATTCAAATACTATGGCACAGCATGCCGTCCGGTAAATTCAAAAGAATAATTTTTATTTTTTAGTTCGCTCAACTAAGAAAAAGCACGAGTACCAGATTGAAACAACTTTGTTAGACAGAGTAATCAAAACGATTTTTAATCGGCCGCTAGAATCATCAGCATGTGATGACCCAATAACTCGTAATTGGCAGTGTTTTGAAGAATCCGTATGTCTCATATTTTCTTCAATGTTTTTTGCTGATCCTAAATGTAATTTTTTTGAATTTATGCAAGTCCCTCCAAACAAGCCAAGTCCCTTCTTCTTTTTACTGCATATATTCCCTATTTGTCTTTTGAACCAATAGAGAGTCCATTTTAATTGGCAAATAAGAAAATAGGTGCATAATTTTATTGCATTTTATTTTCAGCATAAATTTGTAGTATTTCGATAGAATTTCAATTCGCTATGCGCTATTTTATACATGTCTGCTATCTGAGATCACAACAAATGATAAACCAAATTTTAAACTGTGTTACGTCTCACAAAAGCGACAGGGATAAGTGTATATATTCAGCTACGGACAGAATTCAGGCCTTCCTTGTGTAACGAATCGGGTTTCAACGAGGGAGCCGAATTTATATTGGAACTGTTTTCGTTCTTTGGACGATTAATTGCCAAGTCGTTAAGAGACAGGCCGCCTCTCCACCTCCGTTTATCTGTAACATGTTTGCCTACATCTATAAACTGGAATCGAAGAACATGTTTGACGCCAATGACAAGGAATATAATTTCACATATCGCTCGATTGGCTGTAGAAATGCTTCGAAGCAAAATACTGTGGTAGTAATTATAAGTTCATATGAGCTGTATTCGAACTTTGCTATGACATTCTCGTCTGTAAATGATGAAGAATTTCGACCGTCCACTAGTCCTTTCTTTAGCCAGGCTGCTTTAAATCAAAGCTTTGGGTAGCAATGACCGAATTTCATCTCTTTGTTTGTAGTTCAGACTGTCCAGCGATAAAGCCATCGAGTTGTCGAGTGATGGGCGTTCTGTGCGAGTAACCATTGAAAATCTAGTAGATTACATTTAACGAATTGTCACAAATTGTTACGCTTTAACTATCCCTTTCTTTATTTCCTTTTCTTCTCCTTTTTCTAATCCTTTTCTTATAGTTTCTTTTAATTCTTCTCTTTTAGTTTCTTTTCTTTTTAATCTTTTCTTTATGATTTTTACTGCATCTGCAAGCAATTCATAATTGGAATTCCACTGCTTATACTGTAAGCCTTACAGTGGCCGCGCCTGCGGCGGGCTCGGCGAGGCTTACGGCCTCGCCAGCTGTCAGCAGTACGACTGTTAGCACTCCTACCCGTTACACTGTCATGTAGTAGCCGTTACAGTAATTACACTATTCTAGTCTTTATAAACCTCGCCGCCG
>JAAUYH010053774.1_pt1 | contig 54427 bp, 46 predicted proteins | sample 7278061 | NCBI WGS metagenome assembly JAAUYH01 (sample SAMN14350203, study PRJNA611818) | marine sediment metagenome | isolation source: surface marine sediment (0.6m) | place: French Polynesia: Moorea | collected 2018-08 | reverse complement strand
GGGTCGACTTCGGTGGCCATCCGCATCGCTCGAGCAAACGCTTTGAATGTGGCTTCGATGATGTGGTGGGAGTTAATGCCGTCCAATTGGCGGATATGGAGAGTCATTTGGCTGTGGTTTACCACCGCTGCGAAGAACTCTCGCACCAGTTGGGTGTCATAGGTTCCGACGCGCTGGGTGGGAATGTCTAGGCCATAGCTGAGGTGGGGCCGACCGGAAAAATCCAGGGAGACTTGCACCAGGGCTTCGTCTAAAGGGGCTAGAAAGTGGCCGAAGCGAACAATGCCTTTGCGATCGCCCAGCGCTTGATGCAAGGCCATGCCTAAGGTAATCCCTACATCTTCATTAGTGTGGTGATCATCAATCTCCAAATCCCCCGTTGCCTGCACATCCAGGTCAATCAGCCCATGGGAGGCAATTTGGTGCAGCATATGATCCAGAAAAGGGATGCCGGTACTGGCCGTGCAATGACCTTGGCCGTCAATGGTGAGACTAACCTGTACATCTGTCTCACCCGTTTTTCGGCTAACAGAAGCTGTCCGAGTGGGAAACTCTATGTCTGCGGCGGAAGAAATTTGGCGATTCTGCTGGGAATCGCTTCGCGAAGCGCGAGTCTGCATAGTACAGTGAACACTCAACAACTGGATATAAGTTACAAGCTATCTTATTGTCCCAAGTTGGGGGCCGAATCAGCAATTGGAAATTGATATTTTGGCGTTTGCGCTAACTATTACAGGTGCATTTTTTTTCTTGTCTGTATTCCTTGTTGCTTTTTGACCTTCTTTCTGCTGAAATATTCTTTTCTAACTTGACATTCAAGACAATCGCTACTAGGGCATCCAGCCTACCCTTCCCTTAGCCCTTGTAGCGATTCGCGTAGGTCAGCCACAGCCGGATGATTCGGCGGTAAGTCATAAAGGCTCCGGATTAGATCGAAGGCAGTGATAAAGTACTTGGCTTCGTCGCGGAAATCGGCGAATACGCGGCCGTGCAGCAACGGCGGCAGCGAATTCGTTTTCTGACCTTCCAAGAGCAATGGGAGCACGCTTCGCTTCTGTATTTCGGTCCCTAGAAGACGGTTGGCGATCAGATCGACCTCTGCCGCCACGACATAACCGGTACAGTTATCTTTGTTCTCATACTTCCGACGGTAGAGTGGTGTGCCAACTACAACGATCCGGTTGCTCTGCTCAATTCGTTCGATGAACCGCGCCACGCTCGCGCCAATTTGCGCACTGTGCCACCGGTCTAACACCACATCGATACCTGCCTTTTGCAAGTCCGTCGCCAGCCGTTTCTCAACCCAGCGTTCGTGCTCCGACACGCCCCAGGCGTAGCTAATGAAACACTGCGGGGGCTTCATCCCCTGCTCGGATATATAGGTTCGCACATGAAAGACGGCCTGCTCGAAGCGGGTCCGTTGCTCAGCGGTATGCCGTTGGGCGTCGACCTCCTGCTGGAGTTCGCGAGCCAGTTGGATGGGTTCAGCCATACTCGGAAGCGTCATCCTCTCACCACACTCGTTGCAGAAGGCGAAAGGCTTGCCTTCCTTCATCCGCCGGCGCACAACCGACCGGTCCAGCAGTTGGCCGCACTTAAGATTGCTACAGCGCACCGGCTCGTAGCGCATTACCGTTAAGTTACGCCGGGATAGAAAACTCTCGAATAGCCCCTGGAACAGCGTCCGCACCGGCGGACCGACCTGGGGATTGAAACACAGCACAAAGTCCAGTTCGCCGTCGCGTTCGGCCTCCTGTCGGAAGCCGCATACCAGGCCGTCGCCCACCTCATAGCGGGCGTTGTTCTGCCATTGGTTCGTACGTGTGAAGGTATGGGTGTAGCCCAGCAGCACCACCAGTGAGGCGAACACATTCTCCATTGGACCGCTCACTGTGTAAGCCACGTCATCCTCGGTCGCCTTGTCCTCCTCCAGCGGCTTCTTCAGATTGATCAGCTCGGGGAAGACCAGATACGGCTCCATGCGCAGCGGGTCGGTCTCGCGGAAACAGACATTATGCTCCAGGAACAGCAAAGCCGCCGAATCCAGGAGCACATCGCCCTCGCCCTCGTGCAAATCACTCAGCTCCGGAAAGTTGTAGTCGCTAGTCAGCAGCCGTTTTTCCTCCAGCGCCCCCAGCCCCTTAGGATTCCGCCGCGCCTCCAGCACAAACGACGACGCTAGATTATTCAACCGTTCCGGTTCTAGCAGAACATGCTGCTCTCCCTTTGAGGTTCGCAGGCGTTTGACATAACCGTAATTCTCCAGGTGACCCACAGCAGTCAACATCTCTGCGTCAGTGAACCGCCAGTCGGTATCAGTGGCCTCTAAACGACCGCGGAGTTCCTTGGGAGTGACGATAGTCTGGCCGTCCGATTCCGCCTCCTTCAGGCCGAGGACGTAGTCCTTGATTCGCTTGAAGGTCGTGGTCGTCACCGTTGCGGCCTTGTCCTCCCAGGGAATCAAAGACTTCATCTGCTCAATCAGTTCGTCGACGCCCAGGCCTGTGAAGGCGCTGGTCGTGACCGGACCCACAATGCCGTGCCTTTGGCAGAAGTCGCTTAGCTCCTCTACAGTCAGCGGGCAACTCCCGCGATCCGTCTGAGCAGCCACAAGGATGATGGGGCAGCGCTTTCGGGCCGTTTGAAGTTGCTTCAGCCAGAAGCCTACGCCGTGCAGCGGGTCACTGATATCCGAGGCGTCGAAAAGCACCAGCGCCAGATCAGCGTCATCCACAAATAGCGCGTGGACCAACCGGTAGTCGGGCTGGCCCGCAAAATCCCAGAGAATCGCCTCGCAGTCTGTCCCGTCTGTGCGGCGCTTGCCCAAGGCGGGAAACACCCAAAACCGCTGCCCGTGGGTCGAAGCCTGCTCTTGGAACTTGCCGTGGATCATGCGATGGCCCAGCGCTGATTTGCCCACGCTGTGATCGCCTACTAGCAGGATCTTACCCGTCGTGTGATGAACCGCGCGAGCCGCCGCCGCCACCTCGGCACGTTTGCCCAGCAGAATTCCGAAATCGAGATCCCAGATATGAATCCGTTTCATGTCAGCATACAAAGTAGCCAACTGCGGAAGTTGCGCGTGACAAGCAAGAGTACAAATCCAACCGCTCGATGCAGGCTCAGGAATAGCTGCTATCTCGTTCCAATCCTGACAACTCCAGATTCGCACCACGTTGTCCTGACCTTTAGACGCCAGCAACCGACCAGCGCATAGAAATCCGAGAGTCTCAATCGGGGAAGTATGGGCTTCGAGCGTGCGGAGCAGCTTGCCGCTTTGCGCCTCCCAGAGCTTCACCGTGTTGTCATCACTACCACTGGCCAGCGTCTTACCCTGCGGATCAAACGCCACGCTGTAGACCGCGCTCTGGTGCCCTTCGAGCGTTCGGAGCAGCTTGCCGCTTCGTGCCTCCCAGAGCTTCACCGTATTGTCAGCACTCCCACTGGCCAGCATCCCACCCTGCAAATCAAATGTCACGCTCAAGACAATACGGTGATGCTCTTCGAGTGTGCGAAGCAGCTTGCCGCTTCGCACATCCCAGAGCTTCACCGTATTGTCGCCACTCCCACTGGCCAGCATCCCACCCTGCAAATCAAATGTCACGCTCCAGACCATTTCCTGGTGCCCTTCGAGCGTGCGGAGGAGCTTGCCGCTTCGCGCCTCCCAGAGCTTCACCGTTTTGTCGCCACTCCCACTGGCCAGCATCCCGCCCTGCGGATTAAACGCCACGCCAAAGACCATGTCCTGGTGCCCTTCGAGCGTGTGGAGGAGCTTGCCGCTTTGCATATTCCAGAGCTTCACCGTATTGTCATCACTACCACTGGCCAGCGTCCCACCCTGCGGATCAAACGCCACGCAATTGACACTGCCCTGGTGCCCTTCGAGTGTGTGGAGCAGCTTCACGCCCGGCGGCAGTTCTTGTTCGGCACCGCTGTCAGTCGCCGATGGTTGGGGTTTCTTCTTGGCTGACATGTCTACGGTCTGTCGCTCAGCTAATACTTCTTCGTCAAATCTGCCGGATAGCACCTCACCTCTCCAAGGGTATCCTGTAAATCTACGAGATAACACCTAAATTCACAGCAGTTCATCCGCCATATGGCCTACGCCGCCTCGTCAAATAGCCGATGGCGGCTAGCCTAAGTAATCCCTACCATAGAAGTAATTTGAGCGCTAATGAGACAGACGTCTCTATAAAGTGTTGGACAGTTCATTGCACGCCACATACCCTCCAGCTTTCAACGCTGGGGGGTTTTAATTTGGGCGTCCCCTGTTCCATCGAAGGGGATATACAGGGAATCCCATAGGTTTGAGGTAAATCCCTGTAAAAAATTAAATTCATTCCGGAGCACTTCATCGCTGCAAAGAAGTGTGTTGACAGTTAAGTAATTTAATGGGTTATTCGGCTGGTCAAGCCAATAGCCTTTCAGGAGCTTAGTTGACGCCTCTTTCAACCCCCATAAGCCCGGGCTCTTAGGTTAATTGCTTACCGAACAGCAATATGTATAAAACACAACCTAAAAACATCCATGATTGATCCCGCTTCACTTTTATTGGCGACGTGCGCTAATTGCACCCCCGCCTCAACCAACCTTAGCGATCTGCCGACTCCCCCTTGCGACCAGCTTCAGGAACCCGTGCTGAAGAATGATGAGGTCAAGGCAAGCACGTGTGTGAGTCAGCCTGAAGCTGACACAGCGGTTAAGATGGCTTCCCGCCCCAGACGGTCAAATCTTTCCCCTTCCTTCACCCCGGCTGAAACCTATGCTGCGGCTGGAAGCCATTCTCGAATTAACCGACTGCATCAAACTCTGAAAACAGCTGCTTGCGTCAATGATTGGGACACTGCGATTGACGCCGCCAGTCAACTGATTGGGTCCTCTAGTCTGACAAATGAGTCCCGTGCAGAGTTCATTCGGTTCCGCTATCGCTTGCAAGATTGGCGCGCCGAAAGCGCCAGTATCGCTGTCGGCGATTGTGGAGGTAGCTTCGTCGCTGCGGGAGGCTCACAGCCCGCTAACCAGCGGTTTACGGCAAGCCGATCATCCAACTTTGCAGCCGCGACCTTTGCACAAACCCGCATGTCTAACATTGAACGACATCATCAGGCGCTGAAGAGCGCGGCTTGCTCAAACGATTGGGAAACGGCGATTGACGCCGCCAGTCGATTAATCGGCTCCCACGGTCTGACGGATGCCTCCCGTCAGGAATTCATCCAGTTCCGCTATCGCCTGCAAGATTGGAGCGCTGAAAATGCGGATATTGAGATTGGCAACTGCGATCGCACCCTCGCGTCGGCTGACGTTACTCCCTAGCCGCCCCCGCTCCGCCCAATGATTTTCGCCAACCCCCCAGTAAATTCCTGATCCTTCGCTCGTATTACGCAAATAGGAGAGAGGGATCAGGCAAACACTATGACGCCAAAGTCACCACAACACGAAGTCAGCATCGTTGTTGGGAAAAAACGGAAAAGTCGTAAGCTTCTACCCTGGGTTGGCCTGGCGACCCTGGGAAGCGTACTAACCTGGGGCGCAATCCACGCGCCATTCAATATCAAGAATGGTCTCACATGGATCAATCAAATCCATCCGACTCAACCCACTGAACTTAAAACCACTGACGGCTCAACGGCGCCCCAAACGGTTAAGTTAGGGGTTCCCGCCGCAACGATTCAAGCGCTATTTGAGCAACCCGACATTGGCTTCACATTTGAAAGCGCCTCCCCCATTCAGGGAAATCCTAGATTGATGGGGCAATCTCCCCACGGCTTGGCGGTGGTTGAGTTAATCGGACAGCCCGAAAACTTAACCACCGCCATTATCAGGATCAGCATTCCAGACGACGATATCCAAGCCCTCGCCCTCAACGCTGAATATGTCTTGAGATTTATTCAGACGATGGCGCCCCAATGGGCAGAAGGCGGTAACTGGGTCATCCAAAATCTAGATGCTTTCGCCACGGGCCAACGGTCAGAGGTCAACACCATCCATGCAGGCAAGGAAATTTCAATGACGCTGACTGGAAAGCAAGAGTTTCTCACAATCACAGTGAAGGCGGTTCAGTGAAACTAGACCCGTATCTAGTCCGTAAACCGGAGCCGGTGGCGATGGTTGGCCACCGATTCAACTAAGCCAATGGCGATAAAGTTGGTCAACAGAGCAGAGCGGCCATAACGCATCCAGGGCAGGGGAATGCCTGTAATCGGGGCTAAGCCAATGGTCATGGAGATATTCACCATGACCTGAAAGATAATCATTGACAGCACCCCAATCGCCAATAATGAACCAAAATTGTCTTTGGCGTTTTGGGCAATCACAATCAGTCTCAGACAAATCAGCCAAAACAAGACCAGAAGAGCTATGGCGCCGATAAATCCCCACTCTTCGCCAACCGCCGAAAAGATAAAGTCTGTGTGCTGTTCTGGAATAAAATTGAGTTGCGTTTGAGTTCCCTCGTATAACCCTCTCCCCCATAGCTGCCCCGCGCCAATGGCGATGCGAGATTGGATCAGGTGATAACCGCCGCCCAAGGGATCCTTATCAGGATCAAGAAACAAAGTCAGACGATTTTTCTGGTACTCCTTCAAAAGTCCCCAAAATAGCTGTCCAAGCTTACCCGACACAAGATTTAAGGCAGTGGCGGCAATCGTACTGAACAACTGCCAGGGTAAGGTTGACCAGGCAATCACTCCCATCAGGGCGCACCACCCTAACCAAATCGGAATGGACAGATGGAACATAATTGCCGACACGATGGGAGAAAGGAGTAGCGCTAACCAGCCCGGATTGGCGTTGCCCCAATACAACATGCCAAGGGTAATGGCGCCAAACACTAAGGAGGTTCCCAAATCCGGTTGGAGAAATACCAGCCCCCAAGGAATCACTGTGATCACTAAGGCTTTAATCACGCCAAACAGGGTAGACGCCTCCCGATCCCGCAGTAACGCCGCCAGGGTGATTATCAGTCCTAATTTGGCGAACTCTGAAGGTTGTACGTTAAACCCAGCGATCGGAATCCAACGCTGAGCCCCCAACCCTACAACGCCAAACAGCATGACCGCCAGCAAAGATAAGTTAGTGGCGGCGTAGATCACCCACTGCCACTGGATTAGCTCTTCATAGCGATAGCGGGCGATCAATAGCGCGATCACCAACCCTATTAACCCAAGCATCAAATGGTTGAGCCCAAATACAGTGGAGCCTAGATTGATTTGAGTGCTCCAAATGACGATGCTGGCGAAGACGGTTAGGGTAGCTGGCAATAAAAACAATAGCCAATCTACATTCTGCCAAGGCTGCAACCAAGCCTTCCAACGTTTAGAAAATAATGGCGAGCTGAACATCCTTAGGTCAGTGCGGCGACGGAAACTTTAGCGGCCACCTGCTGGGCAATTTCTTTCAAGGCTTTGGCAGAGGCGGACTCGGGATGATCCACAACAATTGGCAAACCGCGATCGCCCCCCTGTCGTACAGGCATCTCTAACGGAACACACCCCAGCAAAGGCGCCCCCAACTCTTGAGCTATCTTTTCACCACCCCCCGAACCAAACAGATCATATTGCTTGTCAGGCATATCGGGAGGAATAAAATAACTCATATTCTCCACAATCCCTAATACCGGGACTTGAAGTTGCTGAAACATTCGCAGCCCTCGGCGGGCGTCTGATAGAGCAACGGTTTGAGGAGTCGTCACAATAACAACGCCCGCCATCGGCACCGCCTGCGCCAGCGTTAACTGAGCATCCCCCGTTCCGGGAGGCATATCAACCACCAGATAATCCAGCTCTCCCCAAGCCACTTGATAGAGGAATTGTCGAATTATCCCGTTGAGCATCGGTCCCCGCCAAATAACGGGTTGATCGCGATCAATTAAAAAGCCCATGGAAACCATCTTCACCCCATGGTTGAAAGCAGGCTCTAGGATGTCCCCCTGTTCACCCGACTGCACCGTTGTCTCCGCATCCACCAAGCCCATCATGGTGGGGGCGTTGGGACCGTAAATATCCGCATCGATTAAACCGACCGCGGCTCCAGCTTGGGCCAAAGCGACGGCAATATTCACCGCGACCGTACTCTTACCCACGCCGCCTTTACCACTCGAAACCGCCAGGATATTTTTCACCCCCTCAATCCCGGTCCGATTCGGCAAAGCCTTCTGTTGAGGAGTTTCCGCAGTCACATCGACCGCCACCCCTTTAACCCCAGGCAGCGTCCGAACCGCCTTCTCGCAATCCTCTACGATAAATTCCCTAAGGGGACAAGCTGGTGTTGTGAGAACCAGGGTAAAACTCACCTGTCCGTCCTCAACCTGAACATTGCGGATCATGTTCAGCTCCACCAAACTCTTACGGAGTTCAGGATCTTGGACTGGACGGAGCACTTCCAAAACAGAATTTGTATCAAGGGTTAGCGTCATGTTCAATTTTGACCCGGCTTCAACCAGTCGGAATACTCTCGATAATTTACATCTACTGGACGATCTTACCGTCAGGGGAGGCTAACTGAGGCGTGGCCAAGCCCCAATCCACCATCGCTTAACTATTAATCAGACTCAATGACGCCAAGCCAATAACCGCCAAGCCAATTCCCAGGAGATCTTGAGAGGGCCGCGGCCGGATTCTCCGCTGACCCGGCAGGGCCTGAGCGGCAGCTTGCTCAGCGGCCTTCGCTAAGGCTGAGGCGACACGAGCAGCGTAAGGACGCAATAAGGACCAGGCCAAAGGCGACAACCAACCCCGCAAGGTAACCGAGTAAGAAATAGAGGTGCCGCACACCGTAGATTCTATTTGGTAGGTGACCCGCTCTTCTAAACCTGGAACGGGAAAAATTCTAAAACTAAGCACCTCTCTAGGAGATACGCGCTCAACAAAAATCCGAATTGGAATTGGAATCGGCAATAATCGGGTGAACGCTTGGTAAATCAAACCGGGCTTAGCAATCAGCCCCTTAGGGGCGTTCGTGCTAGACAGTAAAGGGTGCCAGGATACATCGGCTAAATTAACAATTTTCTGCCACAAAACATCCGCGGACGCTGAGCTAACCACTTGGTAGGTTCTCACCAGAGTGTGTTGAACTTTAGCAGACGTTTGACGCCCTTTCAGAAAAAAACATTGTTGAGTGAGCCTGAACCAAAAACTTAGCATGTAAAACATATAAACCCTCCCCATTCTGTGAGGATGTAATTGATGACCCCACCCAAATCTTTATAATTGTTGATAATGTTTGGAAAACCAACCCACCCCGCATCATGTCAGCTCCATGGGTTTCGGTAGAGCAAAAAGTTAATATTTCTCAATACATAGTCCTCCTTTTCAGGGTTCTATGGAGCCCCAATTCAAGATAGGTTTAAAAAACATCTGCGCCTATGAAGACCTAAGCGGGGCTTCTGAGAATATCTCCCGAAGTTCGCTGGATGGGTTCTGAACCTTGAGACACTACTTTATTAAAGACAGCGGAATAGTCAAGATGTTTTGCCAATATTCAATTGAGAGGTACAATTCATCGCTTATCATCCAAATCGACTTATCTTAATCTTCCGAGCCAAACATTGGGAATATCTAACATTAAGGTGCTTAAGCTCAGTTTAATCAGTTTAATGTGAATGCCCTAAGGTGTACATCCACGACTTCAAAGCCAGGCTGTTCAAAGCGTTTTAGCGGCTAAAATTAGGCCGATTTTTTTTCGGTCTCTCGCTCCATCATGTTGGTAATTTTTTGTTAAAGACATTAGGTTTTCTAAGACTATGACCCGTATTTCATCAACCGAGATCTCTGAATCTAGCCAGCCGAATGTCAATCCGCCGGGGGATTCACGTGAACGCGTTAGTCAGGCTTATCGCAATCTGCAAGATCAGATTTGTCAAAAACTTGAGCAGCTAGATGGGGGAAGCGCCTTCCACGAAGACAGTTGGAAAAGACCCGATGGAGGCGGCGGTCGATCACGGGTGATTAAGCGGGGCAAGATATTTGAACAAGGCGGGGTTAATTTCTCCGAAGTGTGGGGGAAGAATTTGCCGCCCTCAATCCTAGTTAAGCGGCCAGAGGCGGCCGGTCATGAGTTTTATGCGACGGGGACCTCCATGGTGCTCCATCCTCGCAACCCCTACATTCCCACAGTCCATCTCAACTATCGCTATTTTGAAGCCGGTCCAGTTTGGTGGTTTGGCGGGGGGATTGACCTAACCCCCTACTATCCATTTGAAGAGGATATGGTTCATTTCCACCAGACACTGAAGGAAGCGTGCGATCGCCATCATCAAGCGTATTATCCAAACTTCAAACTCTGGTGTGATGAATATTTCTACCTGAAGCATCGTCAGGAACCGAGAGGCGTCGGCGGAATATTTTTTGATTATCAAGATGGCCGAGGCTCTCTGTATCATGGCCCCAATCCAGAAGGATTAGCCGCAAAACACACTCAGCAAATTGGGGAATTACCTACTCGGAATTGGGAACATTTATTCGCCTTTGTGCAAGATTGCGGCAATGCCTTTTTACCCGCCTACACCCCCATCGTTGAAAAGCGGCAATCTATGGAATATGGAGACCACGAGCGGGACTTCCAGCTTTATCGTCGGGGTCGATATGTGGAATTCAATTTAGTCTATGACCGAGGCACTATTTTTGGCCTCCAGACAAATGGGCGGACCGAGTCAATTTTAATGTCCCTTCCCCCTTTAGTCCGGTGGGAATATGATTACCATCCTGAACCTGGAACCCGGGAAGCGCAATTGTATGAAATTTTCCTTAAACCCCAGGATTGGGTTAATTGGGAAATTAAAGACAAGCCAGATAGAAACTAAAGATTGAGCAAACCTTACTGTTCAACTCACTAGACTCTAGATTTCTCCATTTCCCCAATTCCTTCTTAGGCGCTTTAGTTTGCCACAATTGTGCGGACTAATGCGCCTAATAGTCTATGTAAAGCGTCTCAGGATGTGTTGAGGTTGTTTGCAGCATTCTGGGAACCCTAAGGTTACACTAAGGGCATCCAGACTGGAGTTAAGTTTCAAAGTTTTAAGTCCTATAATGCTTACTTCGTTAACGTAATCCTTGAGGCACACTGTTTTATGCTGAAGCGGCGCCATAAATGAACGAGCGCCGTAAATCCCCTTTGACTTTCAATCGTTTTCAGAGGATTAATAGAGGAAGGTTAGGAAATTGATAATATGGAGCAAAAAACCTGTAAGACTGAAGACGGCAGAACCGTTATTGTCTTGACCCCGACTGGCCGCTTGGACATCACCACAGCCTGGCAATTCCGCTTAAAACTGCAAGAGTGTATTTCCAGAATTAGCCCTCATGTAATTGTTAACTTAAGCCAAGTTAATTTTATCGATAGTTCAGGACTCACCTCTCTTGTGGCGGGTATGAGGGATGCAGACAAAGTTAAAGGAAGCTTCCGTATCTGTAATGTTCATCCTGAAGCTAAATTGGTTTTCGAAGTGACCATGATGGATTCTGTGTTTGAAATTTTCGAAACCGAGGAAGAGGCTTTGTCCGGCGTCCCGAAAGGTGTTATCAGTTGATTTTCTAGATTAATTTAAGTTGAATCGTCAAACATAGCTCAAATTCGTAAATCTCTCCAGAGGACTCTCGTTGTCTCCCTCACCTTGGCAAACCGCTAATGAAGTGATATAATGGGATCAAATTACTTAGTGTTTTTCTGTGAATTACGTGCGCACTGTTTCTGATTCAAAGCGAGCCTTCTATACTCATCACACCCGCCCAATTAATTCTGTCTATCGTCGAGTCGTTGAAGAGTTGATGGTAGAGATGCATCTGCTCTCTGTCAATGTGGACTTTATTTACGAACCCATCTACGCGCTGGGTGTCGTGACGACCTTTGATCGATTTATGCAGGGCTATGAGCCTGAAGAAGATAAGACTTCTATTTTTAATGCGCTATGCAAAGCAATAGAGAGCGATGCTCAAAAATATCGACAAGATGTTGAGCATCTTCAAAACTCGGTCTCTAATCTCAGCATTGAAGACATAAAGAACTCCCTACAGGGGCTTGATCAGCCTAGTGCAGAGGGTTTAAAGAAAGAGTTTCAGGCCATTGCGAGCAACCCAAATTTCAAATACAGTCGCTTATTCGCCATTGGCCTATATAGTTTGGTAGAAGGCATTGACGCCGAGCTGGTTAAAGAGAAGGAGGCTCTCGAAACGTTTCTAAAACAGACATGTGAAGCTTTGAATCTTTCTCCAGACAAACTCCAGAAAGATCTCGAACTTTATCTCAGCAATTTGGATAAGATGACCCAGGCCCAGGCTGTGATGAAAGATATTCTAGAGGCTGAACGCAAAAAACGTGAGCAGAGAGCCCAAGACAAAGAAGCTGCCGAAAACAACGATAGCGACTCTGCTCCTCAAGATTCTCCGCCAGCTTCGGAAAATGACGCTTCCAATGATGAAGCGTCCAGTTAAGTAGAGACTTAAAGTGGGAAATTATCCCTAAGCGCAAATTTTCTAGAAAGACAGGCCTACGGTCTTTAAATCCGTAGGCCTGTCTTTCTGTTACTTAGATAGCTTCAATCCTCTCGAAAGGGAGCTGTCCAAAAGGTGGTGTCAGCACTGGGCGATGGTGAAAATTCGGGCCGTTCAAGCTCAACAGCCCCTGCACGTGGCGGCAAGTCAAACTCTTCTCGCAAAACATCATCTATCTGCTCAAAGGGAGTTTGGCCGATTGCATTAAAAACGATTTCTCCCTCCTGATCAAAAAGAACAATTTGAGGAACCGCTCCCGTGAAATAATAGGGCGCTTCTGTAGCGGAATAAGTCTGATCCGTCAAAATGGTATCGACGTTGACCGGGATAAAATCCATCTGACGACCGTAATAAGCCTGGAGATTGGAAACTACAATTGCGTATTCCTTACAATCTCGGCTGTCATCCAAATAAAAGGCGAGTAGCGCAGGCGTATGACGTTTTAAGGACGTGGCCAGGTCCACTTTTGGAGGCACCAGCGCGCCATTTCCAGCGTAAAGAACAAAAATGTTGCCGTCAAATCGGTCATCATCCATACCCGCCAGCGCCGAAGGCATCCCCAAACAGCCTAAGCCAATCAGTAAAGTCAGCAGGACCAGTAAGCGGCCAAACAAGCCGCTAATAGGATTAAGACTGAAGGCTCCCCACCTCCGCAGCCAAGAGAAGATCATCATCTCAAAAAAAATTGATAATGGCTCAAATCCTACTTATTCTACCTTTACTCCTCCCCAATCCCGTAAATCTAAGCCGTTTGAAGACAACACTCTCGATTCGACAAGGTTAATTTCCCCATTAGTCAAGCCTTACTCTCCCCTTGGTCAATCGACCTTGCCCCTCCAGTCCAGACCTCTTCAGAGCGAATCGCGACCATCAGATTTGAAGAGAACTAACAATCTTAGGAAGTCGTTCCAATGAAAGGGTATGCTTTGCATTAGATTTATTTAATTTTTCGGATTAATATCGCTCCTTTAACTGACGCAATTTAGAGGCTGAACGCTTTGTCTTTTCACTTATGTTGGGCCAGAGAGCTTTCTGCAATGCGGTTTAGACTCTTGGCAAACTGATGAAACAACTCCTTTACCTAGAGATTCCCACTTCGAACATCACTGCTGTTCAAACCTGGTTAAAACAACGACCTTCTGAAGCCTATGTATTGCCTAGTGATCCTCCGGCCAACCTAATCGCCACCATAGATGGACTCAGGGTTGAGTGGAAAGACGCGGCGCTGTCGCTGTTCACCTGGCGACATCAGAACACCACATATTTGAAGGTCTTTCAATGGTCTGACAGCCCTTTGCCTCATCAGAAGCGCTTTTTATGCGAACTGAAAGACGCATTAAGAAATCAATTTCCTTACCAACCTCCCCAATTCCCTGACATTGATGTCAGCGAACAAGACATTTTCTCGGCGTTAGAGCCTTATTACCCGCTGACGGCTAAGTATTTTCGCCGGATTCCCAACGGAGAGTTTGACTTGCAGCGGGTCTATTGGTGGGAAAAGCGCTGGCGGGAAGAAGTTAGGTCAGGCTTTGCCTCCTTGGAAGGCGCTGGTTCCAAGCAACCGCCCATTGTCAGACAGGCGCCTGATATCCAACGACCCGATTCAAGCTGGGACATCATCGTGGTTGGAGGCGCATTAGGGGCGTTAAGCGCGGCGATGATGGCTCAGTTGGGCTATAAGGTCGCTTTAGTTGAACGGATTAATTTTGGCCGGATGAATCGTGAGTGGAATATCTCGCGGAGTGAGCTACAAACATTGGTGGATGTAGGCTTGCTGAGTCAGTCGGAGTTGGAAAGTGTGATCGCCCGTGAATATATCGACAATTTCAATCTATTCTTTAGCGGCAATAATGCCCCCAACGCCAAGGCTCCCGTACTAAAAACGCCCACTGTCCTCAATATCGCGATGGATTGCGATCGCCTTTTGCAGCTCTGCGGAGAAAAATTGCTCGCAGCTGGGGGAGCCATTTTTGAGCGGACAGAGTTTGAACAAGCGTTTCTGGAAGCCGATCGGATCACTATTCAGGCCCGTAATTTAGAGACCAATCAGGGCATGCATCTACAGTCGCGCCTCTTAATTGACGCCATGGGCACCACCTCGCGAATCGCCCAACAGATTACGGCCGGTAAAGCGTTTGATAGTGTTTGTCCCACCATTGGCGGCGTAATCAAAAGCGGCTTTGGGCCTGGCGTATGGGATAGTAACTATGGGGAGCCGCTATTTACGAATGGCGACATTAGCCGCGGACGACAACCCATTTGGGAAATGTTTCCGGGTAAAGGCGATGATCTCACCATCTACCTTTTCCACTATCACCAAATTGAGCCAGACAACCCAGGCTCCCTGTTGGAACTATACGAAGACTTTTTCACCTGTCTGCCAGAGTACCGCCGCTGCAATGTAGACGATCTGGAATGGCGAAAAGCGACCTTTGGCTATATTCCAGGCCGCTTTAGCCGCAATGCAGCGGATCGACAACCGGGCTATGACCGAGTCCTGTCAATTGGGGATGCGGCGGCGTTTAACTCTCCGCTTGTCTTCACTGGCTTCGGCTCCCTGGTGCGAAATTTGCCGCGGGTCGTCCACTTACTCCATACCGCCTTAGAGCTAGATCTTCTAACTGGCGAAGACTTGGGCGGGATTAACGCCTATCAAGATAATTTGGCCGCCACTTGGATTTTTTCTCGCGGCATGATGGCGCGCCCTGACTCAAAATTGCAGCCTCAGTGGATTAACTCAACCCTAAATACCTTCTTTGGCGTGCTGACGGCAGAATCCTCGGCATGTGTCGATGATTTTATTAAGGATCGCGGCAGCTGGCCCTTTATGAATCAGACTACCCTCCAGGCAGGGTGGCGTAATCCCAAAATCCCTTGGTGGATTGTCCAAGCCATTGGCTTCAAGGGCTTAATCGCTTGGATTCCGACTTACTTAGCCTTTACCTTCGCCGCCTTGATGTCTTTCTTATTTGGAGGGTGGATTCCTGAGTTGTTGCAATATTGTCAGCAAGCGATCATACGTCACTGCCCTAGACTTTGGTTACGCTTGCTCGGTTGGAGCTATCTACTGACTTACGGCATGGGAAATCCCAAATCCCGATTCTGTTTGCCTTCCTTTTCAAGCATCGCCGAGGATCCGCAAAAAACTCCCGAGCTAGTATCTTAGGGCGAGCCGTAATTATCGACGTAGTAGGCGGATTAATGCAGTTCCCGTAACTGCGCCCCCTATAAACCCGCCAATAGCGCCCAATATAGCCCCAATACTAACCCAATCCACATGCTTATCTGGCCAAACTATATTCCAGACCATAAGCGGGGCTAAAATAGCAGCCAAAGCCAAATTCATCGCTCCCGCCAACGATCCAGCCGCGATCGGAATAGTGAGGCCCCAACCTACTCCTGTGAATTCAGGTAATCGGGCTAAAACCCCGATCAGGAAGGACATCGCCATACCCGTTCCAACAGACGCAACAATACCTGCAGATTTATCCACCAAGCCGATCAACGCCCCAACGCCAGCGCCCGCCAAAACCGCAACCAGTTCTGACAAGCACCAAAACCACCACCTACTTACGCTGTTTGACATATGATCGTCATCTCTCCAGGTACTTAACTTATTTTCCCCCAAGTTGGCGCCATACCAAAAAAGTTAGCCCCAAACTCATTCTGATGCTTAACGCCAGAATGTTTTCAAGGCTAACTTTTCAACAGCTTTATAGCCGGGAGGTATTTAGAAGTATTTGAGTGACTTAGAGAATTGACCAATGCGAATAGCCAATTCTCATGCCGCAGCAAACTCAGTTTAGTGGATTCTAAGGTTAAGCGTCCTATATTGACCTAGAGAACGCCAATACTAGCTAAACCTAAAATACCGCCTATTCCCATAACATGACCAAAGCACCAACAAGCAATTACTGCAGGTGCGCTCAAGCCGCCAAAAAACTCGGGCTTGACGGTAGCTGGCCCTTCATTCGGATTCTTGATGGCGAATTTGCCAATGGCAAGCGCTGCAACATTGTAGGCGCACATAACGAGCGCGACTTTTGGACTCCATTCCACAGTGCGAGGCACAACAGTAGCGAGTAGCGTTAAGTCAATCAATTTGCGTTCTCCTTGATATTTTATAGAAAAGCAGATCCTAAGTCTCCATCTTTCCTTAGGTTGTGAATCAGCATAGGCCTCTTGTTGCAATATTTAATAGAAGATAAACTTATCTAAACTGCTGCAGAAGCCAAACAGAATCCTCTGGACGCTCTATATTCAGTCATGTGGAGGAATTGGATTGTTTCTTGACTGGGTCATTGAGCCATCTCTGCAATCCAATCAGCAGTGGACAAGGAGGTTTTGATCGAATGGCCGCAAATAGGGGGGCGCACCCGCAAAACTGGACTTTGCAGTTGGGAATCATCTATTGCTCCCTGCAGTTCTTCCCCCCTATCGCCAGGCATGCCCCAACCATTCGAAATTATCCCTGAGTTCAAAACGTCTTTTTGGCGATGGGGAGTCGCCCTAGGAATTGATTGTATGGCGGCGAGTTCAATCAGTTCTATGCTGGGGAGCAACCTTTTCGTTTGGATTCTAAGCTTTTTGCTAATTTGGATGGGATTACGGGTGGTTGTAACAGCTTATAATCAGGGACAGACTTTAGGTTGATGAGCGTTTAACCGTAAGCTCAAAAATTGGTTTGCATATGTGCAGAGTCGTATGAGACAATAATGATTTGTGTCTAATCGTGGGTGAGGCGGTTATTTTCAAATACCTCTCTCTTGCTATGGCATGAATAACTCAATCATTTTTTTAAGGTTATGGCTAAAGGCGTCCGCTTAATCATTACTCTAGAGTGCACTGAGTGCCGTAATAATCCTGACAAGCGATCTCCAGGGGTATCTCGGTATACGACCCAAAAGAATCGTCGGAATACCACCGGGCGACTAGAATTGAAAAAATTCTGCCCCCACTGCAATAAGCACACCGCTCACAAAGAAATCAAGTAATTAATTATCAACACTACTGGGAGTTTATGGCTTACTTTCGTCGTCGCGTTTCCCCTATTCAGCCCGATGAGCCGATCGATTATAAGGATGTTGATCTGCTTCGTAAATTCGTTACTGAACGGGGGAAGATCTTACCTCGTCGCATTACTGGACTCACCGCTAAGCAACAGCGCGCTTTGACCTCTGCTATCAAGCGAGCAAGAACCCTCGCTCTGTTACCTTATGTCAATCGAGAAGGCTAGGCGGTTCGGAAAGTTTTGATGTATCGGGGGGCTTGGATTGGTGGATAAGGGAACCCTGATTGAGTTTCGATCTCAAGGCGATCCTTGCCTTGCAGTTATTGATAGACCTGAGGGTAAGAAGAATTGGATTGTCGTCGATAGTCGAGGGCAATCTCATACGCTTCATCCTCGTCAGTTTACCTACGCCGTTCCAGATGAGAGTTATCGCCCCGATGACATTTCCAATTTCCTCCAGGAAGCCGAAGCTTATATTGATCCATCAAATCTGGCAGTTGCTTGGGAACTTTTAAGTGAGGTCGGAGAGTTTGCTGATCCAGCTTCTCTAGCGTTACTCCTGTTTTCAGATCGTCGTCCGCCCTTATGCTATGCAGCTCATCGGCTCTTGTCGGATGACAAAGTCTACTTTAAGCAGAAAGGGGAACGCTATGAACCGCGTTCAGCTGCGCAGGTCGAGGAACTTCAGCATCAATTCAGCCGAGAAGCTCAACGACTTGAGGAACGCCAGGGCTTCCTCAATCGGGTGGAGCAGGTTCTATCTGGCGAGTCGGTAGAATGGGATAAAAGCGATCGCCCCCGACTCGAGTCTTTAGAGCGGTTTGCCGCATTTGGAGATGAAGCCAGTCAACGTGCTTCGGCCCAAGAAATCTTGCTTGCCCTGGAACGGTCCCAAACTTCGGAAGCTGCTTTTCAATTGTTGGTTGATCTGGGGGTATGGAGCAAGCATGAGAATTTGGCTCTGCGTCGCAGCCCGTTCCCGACCCAGTTATCTGAGAAGGTTCTCTCAATGGCGCAGCAATGCCTACTCAATCCTCCCCCTGATCCAGACGCCAATCGACTTGATTTAACTCATCTCAAGGTCTACACCATCGATGATGAGAACACTCGTGAGATCGACGATGGTCTGAGTTTAGAAGTACTCGATGATGGCAAACAGCGCCTTTGGATTCACATCGCCGATCCGACTCGCTGGCTGCTTCCGGGAGATGATTTAGATCTAGAAGCTCGTCGTCGTTGCACCACACTCTATTTGCCGACGGGAACCATTCCGATGTTTCCTTCGGATCTAGCGACAGGCCCGATGAGTTTGGTTCAAGGGCAAACCTGTTGCGCTCTAAGTTTTGGGATTGTTTTGGATGACGCCGGGGGCATTGAGGATTATTGTATTAAGCCCAGCTTCATTCAACCCACCTATCGTCTTACTTACGAAGATGTGGACGAAATGCTGGAGCTAGGCGCGCCAGCAGAATCGGAACTGACTGCAATCGCCAATTGGTCCCAGCAGCGCCAAGCCTGGCGAGAAGCACAGGGGGCCATCAGCATCAGCATGCCTGAATCCTCCATCAAGGTGAAAGATGATGAAATCGATATTCAAGTATTAGATGACTCCCAAGCGAGACAGCTTGTGGCTGAAATGATGATTCTTGCGGGGGAGGTCGCCGCCTGTTATGGGCAGGACCATAATCTAGCGATTCCTTTTCGCAGTCAGCCCCAACCAGAGCTGCCCTCCCAAGAAGAACTTTTGCAATTACCCACGGGTTGGGTGCGCGACTGCGCCATTCGTCGGTGCATGTCTCGCAGCGAAGTTGGAATCACCCCAGCTCGTCACGCCACGTTAGGATTAGGCAGCTATAGTCAAGTCACGTCGCCAATCCGGCGATATACAGATTTGCTGGCGCACTTTCAACTCAAAGCTCATTTACGAGGCGAGGAACTCCCCTTCTCAGCCCAAGAAATGACAGAATTGACCCAGGGAGCCAGCAGCGCCGCCTATGAAGCGAGTTTGGTGGAACGCCAAACTAAACGCTACTGGGCGCTGGAATATCTGCGCCGCAACTCAAAAATCTCCTGGCAAGCTATGTTATTGCGTTGGCTGCGCGAACATGAGCGGTTAGGACTGATCATGCTAGAAGAGTTAGGGCTGGAACTGGCTATGCGCTTCAATCGTTCGGCAAAGTTGGGAGATTACTTGCAAGTGCGGGTAGCCTATGCCGATCCGCGTAAAGACGTGGTTCAGCTAGAAGAAGTGATGGAGAGCGCTCTACAGGCTTAATACCCTGATGCAGCAAGCTCCACAGCCGATTGAAAAAGATTTGGTGCTAGTGGGTGGGGGACACACCCACGCTATTGTCCTGAGGATGTGGGCGATGGCTCCCTTGCCGGGCGTTCGGCTGACCTTAATTACCAATCTGGCGGACACCCCCTACTCCGGTATGCTGCCCTGCCATATCTCCGGCTTATACAACTTTGACGAATCCCATATTGATCTGAGACCGCTAACCCGTTTCGCGAACTGCCGTCTCTTTATGGATACTGCGGTTGGCCTGGATTTGAATCATCAAAGTGTTCTGTGCGCACATCATCCGCCTGTTGCTTACGATGTGCTCTCTATTGACACGGGCAGTACGCCAACAACGATCCAAGTTCCAGGGGCGGCTGAGTATACAGTGCCCGCCAAACCCGTCCCCAATCTACTCGCAGAATGGGGCAAACTGACTGAACAGGTCGCTCAAACCCCTCAGCGCCCTGTGGTCATCGGAATTGTCGGCGGCGGCGTTGGCGGGATTGAATTGACTTTGAACATGCAGGTGCGGCTTCACAACATTTTGAAGCAAGCAGGACAGCCGCTTAGCAACCTGACGGTGCATCTTTTTCATCGAGGCGCTGAAATCGCCACTGGCCGGAATCCCTGGACTCGTAAACATCTACAGACATTATTGATGCGTCGCGGCATTCAGTTGCATCAACGGGAAAATGTTGTGGCAGTCGAAAAGGCGTCTGCCAATTCCCAGCAGCATTGGGTCCGATGCGCGTCGGGACTGGCGGTGGCCTGCGATCGCATCTTCTGGGTGACCAACGCTTCAGCGCCAGACTGGATCCAACCATCGGGAATCCAACGGGATACCGCAGGCTTTATTCTGGTAGGCGATACGCTCCAGTCCCTCTCCCATCCCAACGTGTTCGCCGCCGGCGACATCGCTACAATGGCGAACCATCCCCGACCCAAAGCTGGCGTATTCGCCGTCCGCCAGGGCAAACCCTTGTTCCATAATCTACAGCGATACCTTCTAGATCGCCCCTTAAAACCCTTCATCCCCCAAAAACAATTCCTCAACATCATCGATACCGGCTCCGGCTCCGCCATCGCCTCCCGCGGCCCCTTCAGTTGGGAATCCCGCCTGGCCCGACGCTGGAAAGACTGGATCGACCGCAACTTCATGGCCCTCTTCACGGATTTTCCGGACATGGAAAATCAGAAACCACAGACCCGCAAGAAGGCGCTGAGGGCAACATCCAAAATCCTTAGCGGAGCAGAGCGGAGCCATGCCCCTAGGGCTATAAATCCAAAATCCAAAATCCAACCCCTTCCAACCCCCACATCCACCTCTCCCGTCACCCCATATTGCGCGGGTTGCGGCTCAAAAATCGGCAGCGCAGCCTTAGATAAAGCCTTAAAGCGAGTTCTAGAGAACTCCCCCGACCCTAGCCAATGGCCCCAGACCGACAATATTTTGATTGGTCTCAACGACCCTGACGATGCGGCAGTGGTGAAAATCCCAGCGGGTCAGGCGATGGCGCACACAGTGGACTATTTTCGGGCAATCGTGGACGATCCCTTTATTTTTGGCCAAATCGCCGTCAACCATTGTCTTAGCGACCTGTTCGCCATGGGCGCTGAACCCCAAAGCGCATTAGCGATCGCCACCCTGCCCTATGCCACTGAAAGTAAGCAGGAAGAAATCCTCTATCAGCTGCTATCGGGCGCTAACAAAGCCCTGGCCCAGTCAAAAACGCCCTTGGTCGGCGGCCATACCACGGAAGGGTCGGAACTTGCTCTGGGATTCGCCTGCAATGGCTTAGCAAATCCGAATCGCCTGCTGCGTAAATCAGGCATGCAACCCGGACAAACACTGATTCTGACTAAACCCTTGGGAACTGGCGTTCTGTTCGCCGCCGATATGCGGCTGGCGGCTAAAGGACGATGGATTGAGGGTGCGATTGCAGCCATGCTCCAATCCAACCAAGCCGCCGCCCTCTGTCTTCAGCGCCATCAAGCAACCGCCTGCACCGACGTCACCGGCTTCGGATTATTGGGCCATCTGCTAGAAATGGTAAAAGCCTCACGGGTTTCTGTCACATTGGACCTAAGCCATCTCCCCGTTCTCAACGGGACACGGGAAATTCTCGCCCAAGGCATCGTCAGCTCCCTTCACCCCCAAAACCTGCAGGCTGCCAGCGCCCTCCAAAGTCGCGCTAGCGCCAGCCGCCACCCCGACTACCCCCTACTCTTCGACCCCCAAACCGCCGGCGGACTCCTCGCATCCATTCCGGCGGAAGAAGCGGAGGACTGTCTAAATGCGCTTCATCACCTTGGCTATCAAGCAAGCTGCTGTATCGGGCAGGTATTTTCACTGAACCAGTCAACCCAACCCATCACCATCGATAAGTGGTGAGGGTCTTCAAAGAATAAATTGGGAAATCGTTTGAAAATCTGATAGAAAATGGCGTCTCTTTTCACGGCGGAAACGAGGCTCTAAGCAATCCTGTATTATGAGGTGATGGTTTTCTCACACTATCTAGGCTTCTTTGCCTTTCCCCTCTAAAATCCAAAATCTAAAATCACTTCTTCTCCCTTCCCATCTATCTCGCCTAATCCGTGCCCCAATCCCTATCCGTAGATGAATTCCTCAACACGCCAGGCGAAATACTGGATGTTCGCAGCCCAGGCGAATACGCCCAAGGTCACATTCCAGGCGCTGTCAGTTTCCCATTATTTTCTGACGAAGAACGGGCTCAAGTGGGGACTTGCTACAAACAAGAGGGACGAGATCAGGCGGTTGAGTTGGGATTTGAGATCGTCGGGCCAAAAACAGTCAATTTCCTTAGAAAAGCTAAGCAATTGACCCCTGACAAGCAAATACGACTGCACTGCTGGCGAGGCGGAATGAGAAGTCTTTCAGTCGCATGGATCCTTGAAATGGGGGGGCTTCAAGTCTCCCTGCTTGAGGGGGGGTACAAAGCCTTTCGCCAATGGGTGCGAGCGATCCTGGCAATGCCTAAACCCATTCAGGTATTAGGCGGCATGACCGGCTCCGCTAAAACAGAGATTCTAAACGCCTTAGCCTTTCAAGGGGACCAAGTCCTCGATCTAGAGGGGTTAGCGAATCATCGAGGGAGTAGTTATGGAGCCTTAGGAATGCCGCCTCAACCGAGCACCGAGCATTTTGAAAATCTGCTCGCCATGGCGTGGAACAAGTTTCATACCCAGTCCCCTATTTGGATTGAGGCAGAGAGCCGGAATATTGGCTCCTGCCGAATTCCTACAGAACTTTTTGAACAGATGAAACAGGCTGCTGCTTTAGAGATTACAAAATCGATTGAGGAGCGTCTGACTTTACTCGTAAAGATATATGGGCAAGCCAACCCAGACGATTTAATCACTGCCACAGAACGTATCCGCAAACGACTGGGGGGACAGCGCACCCAGGAGGCGATCGCGCTCATCCGCGAGGCCAAATTAAAGGATGCAGTCGCCATTCTGCTAAGCTACTACGATCGCGCCTACCAACATGACCTAGACCGACGACGGCAGCAAATCCCTACTGTTGACCTCAGGGGACTCTCCTATGAAGAAAGCGCCAAGTTACTTAAGGAGAAGGTGAGGTTTTATGGACTGGGAGTAGAGGAGATGGGGAAGATGGGGGAGTAGAGGGGATGGAGGAGGAATCCCCAATTCCTCCCGATCCCTACCCCTAACTCCGTACAAATGAGTAAGCTAGATAATGAATATTCGCTAACTTTTGTTTAAACTATGATGATTCTTCCTGGTTCACCAGTTCGCGTCACCAATGTTGACGATACTTACTACGGCTTCCAAGGCCAAGTTCAGCGAATAATCGACGGAAAAGTCGCTGTTCTCTTCGAGGGCGGTAATTGGGATAAGCTGGTCACCTTCAAACTCTCAGACCTAGAGACAGTTGTTAAAACGGCGGGGAAAGGCAAGAAGTAACCCACTCAAGATGTAATCGACTATGCGTCTTCCCTTACCCCAATTTGCGACGCGCGATCGTCAACCTGGCCATATCGCCGAGGTGATTGAAACATCAACCACCGAATTCTTGGCTCAGTGTTTAGACCCTGAAGCTTTGAATTTTCCAGTCATGCCGCCATTTGGAAGTTGGGTTAAGGCGACTGATGAAGAGTCGGGCAACCAAATCTACGGTGTGGTTTACCATGCCACCACCAGTCCGATTGATTCTGTTCATCGGGCTAGAGCTTTGGGGTTATCGTTGCCAGAGTTAAGGGAGCAGCAACCTCAGATTTTCGCCATGCTGAAGACTGAATTCCGAGTGGCGATTCTTGGATTTCAGCCAGAGCAAATAGGAGGGCGGGGAAATGGTCTCAGTGAATTGGTTTATCAGCATCTGCCGCCTCGTCCTCCTCAGGTGCACCAAGCTGTCTATCGTTGCGAACCGGCAGAAATCCTCCACTTCAGCGAACAATTTGACTTTCTACGAACGCTGCTGCAGACGCCTGGGGCGCCAGTGGAAGGGCTAACTGCCGCAGTGATTCGCACTATCTATCAGTTGAGACAAGCTGACCGAACCTGGTTAGTTAAAGCAGGGCGCGCCCTGAGTCTCTTGCTGAAGGATGATTATGATCGCCTCCGGATCATTTTGAATCAAATACATGTCTAGATGACGACCTACGACTGGATTGTGGTGGGAAATGGTCTGGCGGGGGCCGCCCTGAGTTATGAACTCGCCCGCCAAGGCTTTTCGGTGCTGGTGTTAGAGCAGCATCGGCAGCCCAGCAGCGCCACCCGCTACAGCTATGGCGGCATTCCCTATTGGTCGGGAACCACTGCGATAACCCGCCAACTATGTCTGGAGGGCATTGAGCGCCATCGGATCTTATCCTCGGAACTCGATCGCGACACCCAATTTCGAGAGCTAGACTTACTGCTGACCATTCCTAAGGGGGAGGATCCAGCGGTGATCGCGCCCCGATATGAGAAATTTGCAATTCCTCCCCAACTGGTCAGTGCGGCGGCAGCCCATGATCTAGAACCGAAATTGAATCCGGATGCGATCGAGGGAGCCCTCACCGTTCGCCACGGCCATGTCCACCCCTCAGCCCTAACAACCGCCTATAACCATGCACTTCTACAACTGGGCGGGACAATTCAAATTGCCGCCGTCGCAGACCTGGTGCGAGTGGGTGATCGGATCACTGGCGTTGTGGCTGAGGGACAACCCTACAGGGCTGGGAAGGTCGCGATCGCCAATGGCGCCGCTAGCCGTTCCCTTCTGAAAACCTGCGGAATTCCCGTACCGCTCTATTACAGTCATGCGGAACTGATTGAAACGCCCCCCGTCGATTTCCAAATCCGCTGCCTACTCATGTCGGCCAGCTTGAAAAGATCGGATTTAGAATCCCAGGCCAGCCGCCCCGAAATCGATCAGCTTTGGGATCAGCCTGGCCATGAAGTCGCCCCGCCCATCCTAGACGCCGGGGTGATTCAATTCCAAGACAACTCTCTGCGGATGGGCCAAATCAGTCGCGCCCTGACATCCCTTGAACCTCACGTTAATGCCGCCCAGAGTCAAGCCGACTTGAGAACCGCCAATTCAGCCTTGATCCCTGCTCTAAACGGTGTCCCGGGAGCCTGGTCTCGCTGTCTTGTCTCCTTCACCCGCGACGGTCTGCCTCTAGTGGGACCGTTGGGCGGAATTGAAGGGATCCATATTTTTTCCGGCTTCACCAGCCCATTTGCCCTATTGCCGCCAATCGCAGCTCGCTTCGCTCAATGGCTTGGCGGCAAATCGGATCCGATCATTGAACAGATGCGGCCCGATCGCTTCACACACCAATTTGAAAAAAGCGGAGACTAGAGCTAAAGCACCCTCAGCGACGATCTTCTCTATTGCCGCCAGCATCCGGTATATAGAGAAGATGTTGCAGGCTCCAGTATGATGAATAGCCGACAGAAAGTAGCTAATAAAAGGGGGCTCCTCAGAGACTGCTCCCCTGTAGGAATTATCTAGGCATCGCCCTCTTAGGCGGTATTGGCCTTGAATTTAAGCTGAGAAATTCGGGAGGAGTAGGAGGAATACAAAAGTCAGAAGCTAGACAGGAGCTGAATTCTGTCTCCTGTCTCCTGCTATTCTTTCCTAGGAAGATTTTCCTACTTTAAGTGGATGGCAATATCATTATTTAAATTCAATCCTTTTTTCGTATATCATTGCTATTAATCAATGCATAATTCGCCCAGCGCTAGCTATGCATCTTTGAATTCTTTGGGGCGTCAGACGTAGTCGCTGAAGCTTCGAAAATCTCCCCAACCTGATATCGTTTCGCCCAACTGACGCTAGTAGGTATCTGACGCATGACAGCAGTAACCCCGCGACCCACCACCCCCGCTTTTTATGACGGCATTCAGTATTTTGGCGAACCCTCGCCGGAATTTGAACAATATAGCAAGGCTCCCGTCATCTCTGAGCATCAGACTGCGATCTCCAATCCGACCGATCCAGCAGCAGTTTGCCAGACCCTGTTGGCGGCGGACGCCCTCCGCTATCTAACGCTTCAAGTCACAGCAAGTAAAGCGTCCGGGCACCCTGGGGGATTCGCCAGCATCGCCGATGGCATTGCTGCGCTGGTTATGTTGGGGTACAAAAATATCATTACGGAGGTAGGTCACCACGCCCCCGGATTCTACAGCACCATGTTTTTAGATCGATCCCTGGAGACTATGGGGATTGAAACCGTGCAAGACATGCGCGATCGCTTTCGGGAAACCAACGGTCTGCTGGGACACCTGTCAGGACAAATTCCTGGGTTGCTGAATCCCGCGGGTCCCCTGGGACAAGGTCAACACTTCGCCATGGCTGGGGCTAAACTCCACCCAGGCCAGTTATTCCCCGTCACTATTGGCGATGGCGGCTTAGGCGAGCCCTATATCATGAGCAGCCTGGCCCACTTCAACACCGCTTACCCCAAGGTCACCAACTTTCTGCCCATCCTGGTCTGGAATGGATTCTCCCAGGAACACCACAGCATGGTGTCCACCAAGTCCAATGAAGAAATGACCGCTTATTGGACCGGCAACGGGTTTGCGGAAGTCATCCTGGTGGATGCGAAAGACTATGACGATGCTGACCAACCTGGGGATTATGTCGACAGCACCGCCTTTTCCTTGAAGCAGCGGATGGCCTTCACCCAAGCCGTGCTAGAAGCGGTCGATAAGGCTGCTAAATCGGCTCTGGGAGGAACACTTACGGTGCTCATTATCAAGCAGCTTAAGGGGGCTGGCGTCCACAAGCGGGGGGCTCAATCCCACAACCTCTATCCTGGCGATACGGTGGAAAAAGACTATATCGTTAGCGCTCTTAAGGAACGGGCGATCCCGGCTAAAGCCTGGGAAATCGTCCGCACTAACTTTTTCCGCGCGAATGGCGGCCCCGCTGCAAAAACCGTCGTCACAGAAATGGTTTTGCCGCTGGCAGACTTGGGAGACCTGCCCCTAGAAGAATTCCCCATCGGCGGCGATAAAAAAGTGGCCACGACCGCAATGGGGGCTCTGGCGGCCCATGTGGGACAACAGGACCCAAATTTCATCGTCACTAATGCCGATGGTAACGCCGCCTCCGGCATCAATAATATTAACCAAGCCCTCAAAATCGTCCATCCCACCGTAGACAACACCTACTTCCAGGGACCATCCGGTCAAGTTTACGAACCCCTCAGCGAAGACGCCTGCGCCGGGTTAGCGGCGGCCTTATCGCTATTCGGAGCCCGGACGCTTTGGTGTTCCTATGAATCATTCGCCATCAACGGCCTGCCCGTCTGGCAAACCGTCACCCAGGCCATGGCTGAACTGCGTCGTCCCACCCCCGCCACCGTCACCCTCTTTACTGCCGGAGCCCTGGAACAAGGCCGCAATGGGTGGACCCACCAGCGTCCAGAAATTGAAAATTACTTCGCTGGCATGATGCGCAATGGCAACGTGTTCCCTCTCTTTCCGATAGACGCCAATAGTATCCAGGTCTGCTACGACTGGGCCTTAGGAGCCAAAAACAAAGGCGTCACCATCACCGCCAGTAAGTCGCCTCTGCCGATCCGCACCACCTTTGAACAAACCCAAACAGCGCTCACCGACGGGGCGGTTGAACTGCAGTCCATCGCTGGCGAACAAACCGTTGTTTTTGCCGTGATCGGCGATATGACGCTAATTCCAGTTTACGAAGCCGCCCAGCAGTTAGCTGGCCAGGGAATAGGCTCCAGAATTATCGCCATTATCAGCCCTCGACGTCTCTATCGCCCCTCTGACACCGCTTGGGACACCTGCGCCGAAGCTGACGGCGGCTTCTTGGATGACGCCCAGTTTGACGCTCTTTTCAGCGGCGACGCCTTGATTGGGGTGACTGGCGGAACAAGCGCCATGCTAGAGCCTGTGATGCTGCGCAGCAACCTGAAGCGGGACGTCTTCGCTTGGAAACGGGGGGAAACCACCGCTAGCCCTGGCCATTTAATGGGTCTCAATGGCTTAACGGCTGAGAACTTTGTGAAGCGGGCAATTGAGTTACTCAGTTAAGGAAACATCTGCCATGATGGATCAGGAATTAAATATCCTACGTTAGCTAGACTCCAGCCTGTCAGTTTATGAGATACCTGATCACCAGCGCCTTGCCCTACATCAACGGCATTAAGCACCTCGGCAATCTAGTCGGGTCGATGTTGCCGGCCGATGTCTATGCCCGCTTCCTCAGACAAGAGGGGGAAACGGTGCTCTATATTTGCGCCACTGACGAGCATGGAACGCCCGCTGAACTGGCCGCCGCCGAGGCGGGCCTAGAGGTGGTTGAATATTGCCAGCGTCAGCATAAACTGCAGGCTGATATCTACAGCCGATTTGGCCTTTCGTTTGATCACTTTGGCCGCACATCGTCGAAATATCACCACGAACTGACCCAGCACTTCTACCAACGTTTGGATGAAAATGGGTTTATTGAAGAGCGCGAAATTAGTCAAATGTACTCCATTGACGATCAGCGCTTTCTGCCTGACCGATACGTTGTGGGAACCTGTCCCAAGTGCGGCTATGAGTCGGCTCGGGGAGACCAATGTGAAAACTGCACGTCGGTTTTGAATCCCACAGATTTACTCAACCCTCGCTCAGCCATTTCGGGCAGTACAAATCTTGAAATTCGCAAGAGTCGACATCTCTTCCTGAAGCTAGAAGACCTCAGTGATCAAGTCCGGACTTGGGTTGAGCAACAGGATGAATGGCCGACATTGACCAAATCCATCGCCATGAAGTGGCTGAATGAGGGGCTCCAAAGTCGAGGCATTACGCGTGATTTAGTCTGGGGCGTGTCGGTTCCCCGACCGGGCTTTGAGAACAAGGTCTTCTATGTTTGGTTTGACGCCCCCATTGGCTATTTGTCAGCCACTCAGGAATGGGCGGTTAAAACGGCAGACATGAATGATCAAGATTGGAAGAATTGGTGGAACGACCCTGAGGACGTTCGCTATACCCAATTCATGGCAAAAGACAATCTGCCTTTCCATACAATCATGTGGCCCGCAACCATCCTCGGCTCGCAAGATCCCTGGAAAATGGCGAATTACATCAAGGGGTTCAATTGGCTCAACTATTATGGCGGTAAATTCTCAACCAGTTCTAAACGGGGCGTTTTCCTAGACCAAGCCTTAGATATTCTGCCTGCTGACTACTGGCGCTATGCATTGATGGCTTCCGCTCCAGAATCTTCTGATTCCGCCTTTACCTGGGAGCAGTTTCAAACCAAAGTCAATAAGGAATTGGCTGATAACTTGGGGAATTTTGTCAATCGAATCCTCAAGTTCGCCGTCTCTCGGTTTGATGCAACCATTCCCAAAGGCGGAACGCCAGGAGAAGCGGAAGTACGATTACAGGATAATTGCCAAGCGTCCCTAAATACCCTTTATACCAATTTGCATAATTTAGAATTCCGCAAAGCGACTGAAGCCCTTTGTGGGTTATGGACCATTGGCAATCAGTATATTGATGAACGGGCTCCTTGGGCGCTGTTTAAGCAGAACCGAGAGGAAGCGGCGCTGGTAATTCGCACCTGCATTAATCTGATCCGGATCTATGCGATCGCGGCTAACCCCTTCATTCCCTTCACATCCGAAATTCTATTTAATGCGCTAAACCTATCAGAATCCGAAAGAAGGAGTGGTCTAAAGGAAACCGCTGACTTCACCGTTCTACAACCTGGCCGTCCCTTTGAAGCGCCCCCGCCCTTATTCAAAAAGTTAGATGATGATTACATTGCGGAATTGAAAGCACGGTTTGGCGGCGGGGAATAAACAAGACCTATCCCGGGCCCTATACCTGGGATATCTAGTAGATTGTCCGAACATGGAACCGGACATCTGCTCTTCAACGTCAAGTATCAAGTCGAGGAGAAGTCAACTGAAGAGAAGGAGGAGCGGCAATAAATTTGTCCAACCCATTAAAACTGACATAAACATTGAGAGACAGAACCCCCAGCCACAAGCGTTGCTCTTTCCAGATATTTTTTCCCTGAAGATATCGGAGGACACATGCAGCGAAGAGAAAATTCCATTAAAATGGCGCATAAATTTCTGAGTCTTGCCTGATGAAGACTTATTTCCTGAGAAAAGTGTGAAATAAATTTAACATCTCCCTAGGTTTTGAGGTTTTACTATTAGATTCTTGCCATAATTTTGTCTTACAGGATGCAATAGTCCTTATTTAGATCGGTTAAGCTTTCTACCATGTAGGCTTTCTTGAGGAATTTCTGAAAATAGCTATACAGATTGAAATGTTTGAGGTCGATTTCTCTCATGAAAGTTACAATAGTTTATAAAGAGTTTGTTGGAGCCAAAATTTGATCGGGTGTCCGGTTCTCACTCGCTGATAGTCGTTACTTTTCGCCCCCTTCTTGAGTCATTTCCTTCTTGAGTCATTTATGTATATCTGCCCTTAGGGCGAATATTGTTGTTTAGCGCTGGACTTCTTTACTAAGCCCTCTCATACCAGCGTCTTTGGAATTTCGTGTGCATTTCTAACCCCTCCCTGCGCCAATCGAGTGTTCCCTCTGCTATTAAAAGTTCCGGAGAGCTGATTAGATGAGAATTTCTCAGACCTCTACAGACCTAGTACGCACCTATCTGAGAGAGATTGGTCGTGTCCCTTTGCTAACCCACGAGCAAGAAATTCTCTTTGGTAAGCGGGTGCAGCGTTTATCACTACTCCGAGCCCAGCGCCTATCTCTGGCTGAGACGTTGGAGCGAGAGCCCACAAAAAGCGAATGGGCATTGGAGGCAAAGTTATCGGAAGCTGAATTGGAACAGGTGATTGCCGAAGGCAACATAGCCAAGCGTAAAATGGTTGAGGCTAATCTGCGCCTCGTTGTTTCTGTCGCGAAAAAATACATCAAGCGCAATGTGGATCTCTTAGATTTGATCCAGGAAGGAACCATCGGCATGCAGCGGGGCGTCGAAAAATTTGATCCCACTAAGGGATATCGATTCTCAACCTATGCATACTGGTGGATCCGCCAGGCCATTACCCGCGCGATCGCTGAAAAGAGTCGAGCTATTCGATTGCCTATTCACATCACCGAAAAGCTCAACAAAATTAAAAAAGCTCAGCGCCAATTATCTCAAAATCTGGGGCGAGCCGCTACAATCTCCGAGCTAGCTGAGGCAGTTGAACTCAATCCCAAACAAGTGCGGGACTACCTAGAGAAAGCCCGTCAGCCCTTATCCTTAGATTTACGTGTTGGCGATAATCAGGATACTGAGCTGGGCGATTTACTGGAAGATACCGGACCTTCGCCTGAGGACTTCGCCACCCAGTCTTCGCTGCGCATGGATCTGGAGAAGTTGATGGCGGACCTCACCCCTCAGCAACGGGAAGTGCTGTCCCTACGCTTTGGCTTGCAGGATGGGCAGACCATGACTCTAGCGAAGATTGGCGATCGCCTCAGCATTAGCCGTGAGCGGGTGCGCCAAATCGAGCGAGAAGCGCTCAATAAACTCCGTAAACGTCGAGCCGACATGCGTGAGTATCTTGCTAGTTGATTCGTTCTATGCCTTTTCTCACCATCCCAATAAGCTGATATGCATCTAGTTTGCAATTTTACAGTAGAGAGTAGGCAGTAGATGGGGCATTTACCTTGCCTACTCTCTACTGCCTACCGCCTACCTAAGCGCCAAGATTTACTACGCAACTTAAATGCCTATCAGCTTCTCTGCTTTCGATTAATTAAGGAACACTATAGAATGCAGTTTGGCCTTCTACAACGAATGAGGTACTCAACCATTGGGTCTGCAGGAATTTGGCTTGCTATTGGTATCGATCCTAACCAGCACGTTGGGGCAGGTATTCTTGAAGTTAGGAGCCCTTAAGCTCGGAAAAGTGACAGCGGGGAATGTGTTCAGCCATGTTCTGAGCATTATCACGACCCCAGAGTTAGTGCTTGGGCTCTTCTCATATGGGATGGGCGCGATCGCCTATATTTTGCTACTCACTCGGGTAAAGCTCAGCATTGCGGCTCCATCAGCTTCCCTAATCTACGTTTTGTCCGTACTCATTGGTTATTTCTTCTTCAAGGAGTCCATTACCCTAGGACGCTCCATTGGCTTAGGCTTAATCGCCTGTGGCGTAATTTTAGTCACCACCCGTTAGTTAAGGCGCTGTGTAAGAATAACTTCAGCAGGGTATGAGGAGTCTGAAAGGCTTATACAGCGCTAAAGTGTGAAGTTATTTTTGAATGCCCCCTAACCTCAGAGTCGATTATCAGTGAGGTCCTTCAAGTCATAATCAACCATGGACGATACTAATCGTTCAAAAGGATACGCAGGTTTCCAGTGCAGCTCCTGGTTAATTTTTTCAATTGAACCCACTAACTGTACAGGCTCATCAGGTCGATAAAATGCAGGGTCTACGGAAACATAGTCTCGCCAATTCAACCCAACATAATTAAATGCGCAGTCAACCAACTCTTGGACAGAATGGGTAGCTCCACTGGCAATAATGTAATCATCGGGACGCCCTTGCTGCAGCATCAGCCACATGGCATAGACCGCATCCCTCGCATGGCACCAATCGCGTCGAGCATCTAAATTCCCTAACTTCAGTTCATTCGCCATGCCCAGCTTAATCATGGCCGCCCCCCGGGTAATTTTGCGAAATACAAATTCAGCGCCGCGACGGGGAGACTCATGGGTATAGGTAATTCCGCAGCAGGCGTAAAGATTATAGTGCTGCCGATAATTAACCGTCATCCAATGGGCATACGCTTTGGCCACGCCATAAGGGTTTCGGGGTCGAAAAGCAGTCTTTTCCGTTTGCGGCGATTCATCCGGCTGACCAAAGACCTCACTGCTTGAAGCTTGATAAAATTTGGCGGCGGGTTGGCAGCGGCGAATCGAGTCTAGAAGACGAGACACCCCTAGAGCCGTATACTCAGCCGTGAGGGAAGGTTGGGTCCAAGATAGAGGAACGTAGCTTTGAGAAGCCAAATTATAAATCTCATCAGGCTGACATTCACTAATCACATCCATAAGGGAGCACTGATCCAGCAAGTCGCCTGATACAATTTTGACTTTGTCAGCGAGGTGGCTAATACGGCTGAGGTTGCTGGTGCTTGACCGACGCACTAGGCCAAAGACTTTATAGTCTTTCTCCAAAAGCAGTTCCGCTAAATAAGAGCCGTCTTGTCCAGTCAATCCTGTGATGAGAGCGCTTCTTACCATGAACCTGCCTAATTACTTTTGCTCAAGCCTCAAAATAACACTTACAGCCCATAAAGGGCTTGGTAAAAAGTCTGATATTTGGGAGACAGTAAAGGCCGCCACCAATCTTGACGGCTGAGATACCAGGCGACGGTTTGCTTGAGACCAGCAGCGAAATCGTATTGGGGACTCCAGCCAAAGTCTCGCTGAATTTTTTCAATGTTCATAGCGTAGCGGCGATCGTGGCCAGGTCGGTCAGTCACGAAGGTGATCAAGTCACGGGCCGGTTGAAAGGGAAGTCCTTCTACCGAACTATCCATCAGATCGCAAAGCTGTTCAACAATATCAATGTTTTTCACCTGGTTGTCGCCGCCGATATTGTAGGTTTCACCGGGACTGGCTTGTTCGAGGACGGTTGCGATCGCCCGACAGTGGTCTTCCACATATAGCCAATCCCGGATATTTTGGCCATCGCCGTAGACTGGCAGGGGCTTGCCTAGCAAAATGTTCACGCACATCAGCGGAATCAGCTTTTCGGGAAACTGATAGGGGCCGTAGTTATTGGAGCAATTGGTAATCAGCGTCGGCAATCCATAGGTGTGAAAATAGGCGCGCACCAGGTGATCGCTGCCCGCTTTGGAGGCTGAGTAGGGACTATTGGGGGCATACGGGGTTGTTTCAGAAAAGGCGGGGTCATTTGGACCCAGACTCCCAAAAACCTCATCGGTAGAAACGTGCAAAAAACGAAATGCTTCTGGTTTGCCTTGATCTTCCCAATGCTTTCGAAAGGCTTCCAGCAGCGTGAACGTTCCCACCAAGTTGGTCTGCACAAAAGCAGACGGACCAAGAATTGACCGGTCGACATGGGATTCCGCGGCAAAGTGAACAACAGTGTCGATTTGGCCAGTTTCAAATAGCTGGGTCAGGAGGTCGGCGTCGCAGATAGCACCTTGGACAAATTGAAATCCAGGTTGCTCTTTCAGTGCAGCCAGATTTGCCCGATTGCCCGCATAGGTCAGGGCGTCTAACACCAGCGTATATCCCTCGGGATAATGCCTATGCCAATAGTGAACAAAGTTAGAGCCAATAAAACCTGCTCCTCCGGTTATAAGTAATTGCCTTGATGATTGATTCACTGACCTACCTATCTGTTCAGCGCCTCATAGTCTACCACTGTAGTAAATGGAATCACTGGCGATCGCTCTAAACCTTATAGGCAACTGCGAATCGAACAATACGGGCGCCGGTAGAACGGACACTATGCACTTAAGTTAGTTCGATCTGACAGTCATCTCCAATCATAAAACGGAGGGCCTTGGGACGCTTGGGCATAGCGATTAAGTGAGCCCGACGGCCAACAACACTATCAACAATTCGACAATCAATATTCTCAATAGTTGCCCCTTCAAGCACAACACTGTGGTCAATTTCCGCGTTCACTAAAGTAACATTGTCGCCAATACTGCTGTAAGGCCCGATAAAGCAATTCTCGATGCGGCAATTTTCCCCAATCACTACCGGGCCGCGAATAGTGGATTGTATGATTTGGGTGTCTTCACCCACCTTAACCCTCCCCGTAATATGGCTTTTGCTGTTTTCAAAGCAAAGCGCTGAAGCAAATAAACTCGTATCTAATAAGATGCGGTTAGCTTCTAGCAAGTCATCTTTTTTGCCCGTATCCAGCCACCAACCTAACAACTCACAGGCTTCAACAGATTGACTATGGTGGATCAACTGTTGAATCGCGTCTGTAATTTCTAATTCACCCCGTTGTGAAGGGCGGATTGCTGAGATCGCTTGATGAATTTGAGGCGAGAAAAAATAAATACCCACCAGGGCTAGATTTGAGGGGGGTTCTTTAGGCTTCTCAACCAGCTGCAGAATTCGGCCCTGACTATCTAACTTAGCGACTCCGAAAGCAGTTGGATTATTGACATGCTTTAGTAAAATCAGGGCGTCAAGATGGTTTTGCTTAAATTTTTCGATAAACGTATGGAGTTGGTCTTGAATCAAATTGTCGCCCAAGTACATCAAAAAAGGCGACTCTCCCAAAAAGGGCTGTGCAGTTTTGACCGCATGGGCCAATCCCGCAGGACTCTCCTGCAAAATATAAGAAATGCGCGCGCCAAATCTTTCGCCATTGCCAGTCAAAGCACGAATTTCATCGCCAGTTTCTGGACTGATAATAATGCCAATATCAGTCACGCCAGAAGCCACTATATTCTCGATGCCGTACCAAAGAATAGGCTTATTCATTACAGGTACTAGCTGCTTTGCCCCGGTGTAGGTTAAGGGGCGTAGCCGAGTTCCTTTACCGCCAGATAAAATCAGCGCTTTCATCACACTAGCTCACTCAACATTTTCCTTAAACTCTCTCGCCAATAAGGCGGGTAATGTCCTAGCAACTCTGTTATTTTCGTACAGGACAACGCAGAATTGGCCGGTCGTCGGGCCAGGGTCGGATAGTCGGCAGTAGTAATCGGAATGACCTCAGGGGCTTTGGTTAATAAGCCTAAGTGAATGGCTTCGGCAAAAATTGCGATCGCAAAGTCATACCAGCTGATCACGCCGCTGTTGGTGTAATGATAAATGCCCGCCGTCTTAGACACTGGCAGGTTAATCATGTGCGCCACTGTTAAAGCGATATCTTTTGCCCAAGTCGGAGCGCCAATTTGATCGCTCACGACCTTGATAATCTCGCGTTCAGCCCCTAAACGCAGCATTGTTTTGACAAAATTGCTTTTGCCATGGGAGCCATAGACCCAGGCAGTTCGTACAATCAGATGGTGCGGATTGGCCTGTTGCACAGCGACTTCTCCCGCCAGTTTCGACTTGCCGTAGCAGTTCATGGGACAGGGGGAATCAGTTTCGATGTAGGGTCTGCCTTGGGCTCCATCAAAGACATAATCGGTCGAGAGGTGGACCATCGCGGCGTTGCAGGCGGCGGCGGCTTTAGCCAGGATTGCGGGAGCCTGGGCGTTGATCTGGCTAGCTAGCTCAGGTTCCCGCTCAGCCTGATCGACCGCTGTATACGCTGCTGCATTAATCACCCAGTCCGGGCGATGCTCCACCACAGTTGGGTAAATCTGATCTAGGTTGGATAAATCTAACTGCTGGCGAGATAGACCAACCACCCTCAACGGTTCAATCAGGACTCTCTTTAATTCTTGCCCAACTTGACCTTCGCTGCCAATCAGTAACACTTTCATTTAGAGAAACAGCTCCGCAGCTTTGAGCGGTTGACCTTGAAGATCTTTATCAGAGAGGATAGGAGCTGAGTCAGTAACCGGCCAATCAATGGCCAGATCAACATCGTTCCAGAGAATTGTCCTTTCTCCCTGAGGAGCATAGTAATCAGTTGTTTTATAGAGCACTTCGGCTTGATCAGAAAGTACTAAAAAACCGTGGGCGAATCCTGCTGGAATCCAAAGCTGACGTTTATTATCAGCGCTGAGAACTTCTCCAACCCACTGCCCAAAAGTGGGGGAACTTTGACGAATATCAACGGCGACATCGAGAATGGAGCCCACTACTGTACGAACTAATTTGCCTTGGGGTCGCTGGATTTGATAGTGCAAACCTCGCAGAACGTTGTGCTTTGAATAGGAATGATTGTCTTGAACAAATTGCACGTCAAGCTGCGTTGCGGCTTCGAACTTCTGGAAATTAAAGCTCTCAAAGAAAAAACCACGATTATCATGAAAAATGGTTGGCTCAAGCACGAAAACATCAGGAATGCGCGTCGAAGTAACTTTCATAGATGAGCTTTCAGTAGCCGCTAACGTTAAGCGAATTACATATTTAGTTTACAGTAGATAGCTTCAGAAGAAATAGCTAAAGCATAATGCAAGCAAAGTTAATAGTACTCGAAGCAGAGTTTATGGCAGGATTTCCATGTTTTAGCAGTTGCAGATAGTTTAGTCAGTTATTTTTGATGTATCGTACTTCATGCTTGTCGGAGGGAAATTCGAAGGCATAACATCTCTATTACTCAATTACATTGTTGGGGAAGAAGATTAAGTTGTATGCTCGCATCAGAAGCGTGTTGAGAATCAAGTCCACTTACAGACTTTTCTGATCCGCCATTAAATCTACTCTCCTCTGGTAGAGGAACTTGAATTATTGCTCTAGGGAGACAGGCTGATTATCCTTATTGTTGATGCCAGCTATTTCTGAATTTGGGCTTGTTTAGAGACGTGTTCCTGGCTGGAAGACGGCAGTGCAAAGTTTCATACTGAGTGTTAAGCCCTCTCTACATTAGACTTGCCTGCCATGATGCAATCACGGTTAAGGTATCCTGATTGCGAGTAATTACTCCGGCAGCATAAGTTCTCATCAACAAGCCAATTCCCACCAAGATTGCCGACTGTGTAATCCAATTCCCACGAAAATTTCTAGCTGTGTAATGCATTCACTTTCCTTGCCGGGTTAATAAGTGGTACTCTGGCAGATCAAGATGGTTTATATAAAATTCTGCTTCTATCTACTACATTCTTTTAGTTTTATGGGTAAACGAGTTGCAATTCTACAATCAAATTACATCCCTTGGAAAGGGTATTTTGACCTGGTCAATTCAGTTGATGAGTTCATTTTGTTTGACGATATGCAATATACCCGTCGCGACTGGAGAAATCGCAACAAAATCAAAACACCTGAAGGGTCTGCTTGGATGACAATTCCAGTTAATGTTAAAGGGAAATACTACCAAAAAATCAACGAAACCCAGGTGGTAAACCACACATGGACAAAAGACCATTGGAAGACACTGCTCCACAATTATGGCAAAGCAAAATATTTTTCAGACTTAAAGGATGAAATCTTGGAACTATACGAGACAGCAAGTCAATTTCTGTTTCTAAGTGATATCAACTATTTATTTATTGATTTTATCTGTCGCTTACTGAATATTCGCACAAAACTGTCCTGGTCTTCCGATTATGAAGTTGTTGAAGGAAAAAATCAGCGTTTGATTAGCCTATGCAAGCAAGCTGGAGGAGAACACTACATTTCTGGACCATCGGCCAAAGATTACATAGATATAGACCAGTTTGCTCAATTCGGTTTGGAAGTGACATTTTTCGACTACTCTGGATATCCAGAATATGAACAGCGGTTTCCTCCTTTTGAGCACTCTGTTAGTATCCTTGACCTCCTTTTTAACGAAGGAGATCGCACGTCTCAATTCATGAAAAGCTTTTGACTATGAAACTGTCAATTGTTACGACTATGTATTGCTCAACTCCGTACCTCCAGGAGTTTTACGATCGCATCAAAGCTGAAGCCGAAACAGTCACAGACGATTATGAAATCATCTTTGTCAATGACGGCTCTCCTGATAACTCTCTAGAAACTGCCGTCTCGCTTTACAAAATAGATCCTAAAGTTCGAGTACTGGATCTTTCTCGGAATTTTGGGCATCACAAAGCGATGATGACTGGCTTGGCTCATGCTAGAGGGAAATTGGTATTCCTAATTGACTGTGATCTGGAAGAAGATCCAGATCTTTTGGGCTTGTTTTATCAAAAGCGAATTGAGCTTAATTGTGATGTTGTTTACGGCGTTCAAAAAAATCGGAAAGGAAGTTGGATTGAGCAAATCACAGGAGAAATTTACTACTGGCTCCTTAGAAAGTTGTCGGGAATTAACTTCCCAAAAAATGTTATAACTGCTCGACTGATGACTCGCCGATATGTAAAAAGCCTTCTGCGTCACCGAGAACGAGAACTTACAATAGCCGCTCTATGGCATATTACCGGTTATGAGCAATTTCCGATCTACATCACCAAGTATTCAAAAGGAAAAACAACCTATAACTTTTTCAAAAAGTTAAGTGTTTTTGTCAATTCGATTGTGTCATTCAGCGATCGTCCGCTTATGATAATCTTTTATACAGGCTTAATTATATCTATTATTTCTGCTTTTTTTATCATCGATATCTTGATCCAGAAACTAGTATTTAATATTGGTCTCGTGGGCTGGCCTTCTTTGATTGTTTCTATTTGGTTTGTAGGTGGATTAATTATTTGCTTTTTGGGAATTATTGGAATCTATATTTCAAAAATATTCATTGAGACTAAGCGGCGACCATACTCAATCATACGTGAAATTTACCAATACCCTTCATTTCCTAATAGACATGAATAATCTGCCTGCCTCTATTCAACAGAAGGTATGTGACTACTACACTGATAAAGTACTGACTTTTGGGGAGACTCCCAAAGGGGTTGATTGGAACTCTCGTCAGTCCCAAGAATTACGCTTTGATCAGCTACTCAAAATTTGTGATCAAGACATTGATTTTAGTTTAAATGACTTTGGCTGTGGTTATGGCTATTTATTTGAGTACATGCAACAGAAAAACCTGAAATTTAGGTATGCAGGATTTGATTTGTCAGAAGAGATGATCCAGCGATCTCGAAAGCGTTATGCAAGTGCTAACAATTGCCAGTTTTTTTCAGGTAGTGACTTCTCAGACATCGCAGATTACACTGTCGCCAGCGGCATACTAAATGTTAAGCTCCATCATTCCGACGTTGATTGGGAACAGTATGCGCTAAATACTATCCATAAACTCAATGACTCAAGTCAAAAGGGCTTTGCCTTCAATGTTTTGACCCGGTATTCAGATAAAGAATACATGAGAGCAGATCTTTACTACGCTGATCCTTGCTTTTATTTTGACTATTGTAAACGTAACTTTTCACGAAACGTAGCACTTTTACACGACTATGGTCTGTATGAATTTACCATGCTAGTTCGTAAGATTTGAGGTCTGTAGATGAGTAAAGTTATCATTTTTGGCGCTGGAGACATAGCTCAGTTAGCCCACTTTTATCTGACCCATGATAGTGAACATGAAGTCGTTTCATTTACCGTTGACCAAGATTACTTATCATCAGAAGAATTTTGTAGATTGCCTGTGACCCCATTTGAGGAAATTGAACAGCGTTATAATCCTAATGACTATTCTATGTTCATAGCCATTAGCTATGCCAAAGTCAATAAGATACGAGCTGAAAAATATGCACAGGCAAAGCTCAAGGGTTACTCACTGATTAGTTATATCAGCTCCAAAGCCACACACTGGGGAGATACTCAGATCGGTGATAATTGCTTTATTTTCGAAGATAATACAATTCAGCCATTTGTCAAAATCGGCAATAACGTTACCCTTTGGAGCGGCAATCATATTGGGCACCACGCTGAAATTGAGGACAACTGCTTCATCACCTCCCATGTTGTGATCTCAGGAGGTGTGAAGGTCCAGAATAATTGTTTTATTGGCGTCAATTCAACTATTCGCGACCACGTGACCGTTGCGCCATATTGCGTCATTGGCGCTGGCTCTCTAATTTTGAAGGATACAAAGGAAAGCGGAGTATATACAACTCCAGTCGCCGAGCTTTCCAAAGTTCCTAGCCATCGACTTAGGCATTTGTAGGTGATCGGTTATGAGATGGAAAAAACTGGGGTTGATTTTCTGTTCCAATAATCATTACGATTGGATGACTTCTCACGCCTCAGTTCCAACAGCAGAACATGTAGAAGGTGATATATATAGAATCTATTTTAGTTCTAGAGATACTGGAAATCGATCTCACACTGGCTTCGTAGAAATTGATATTACTTATCCGAGTGAAATCCTCAATGTCTCCAAAGAACCTCTACTTTCGCCGGGTGAACTAGGAGCCTTTGATGACAGTGGGGCAATGCTATCCTGGATAGCCCAAAAATATGATACGCGGCACTTTTATTATATTGGTTGGAACTTGGGTGTTACAGTACCATTCAGAAATTCAATTGGTCTGGCTATCAGTAAGGATAAAGAACCTATTTGTCGATATGCCAATGGCCCCATAGTTGATCGAACAGCTCTGGAACCACATTTTGTGGCAAGCTGTTGTGTTATACCTGATGGCAACTTATGGAGGATGTGGTATTTGTCCTGCATTGGGTGGAAAGTAGTTAATAACCTTCCCCAACATTCTTACCACATTAAGTACGCGGAATCTGCCGATGGAATTACTTGGCATAGAGATGGCACGGTTGCTATTGATTTTAAGTTTCAGGGAGAGTATGCCATCTCTCGTCCCTGTGTCTTGAAAGAAAATGGTCTTTATAGAATGTGGTACTCCTTCCGAGGAGATTCATATCGAATTGGATATGCAGAGTCAAGTGACGGTATCCATTGGGAACGTCTTGACGACATAGTTGGTATTAATGTATCAGATGAAGGATGGGATTCAGAAATGATTGAATATCCATTCATATTTGACCATAATGGTCATCGATATATGCTTTACAATGGCAATGACTATGGAAGAACAGGATTCGGTTTAGCTGTTCTAGAAAATTGATTTGTAGAGAGAAACAGTTCAACTGAAATAGTGGAAGTTTCAGATGGCCCATTTGTATATCGCGCTAACAATTTTGCTTACGGTTTATGGTCAAATCGTCATAAAATGGCAAATCGGGTTAGCAGGATCGCTGCCAGGAGAATTTACAGAAAAGGTGATCTTTTTGCTTAAGCTTTTTCTTAATCCCTGGATTATTAGTAGTTTCGCCTGCGCTTTTCTTGCTGCTCTCTCTTGGATGGCGGCAATGTCAAAATTTCCGCTCAGCTACGCCTACCCATTTATGAGCAGTGCGTTTGTCTTAGTTCTCTTTCTTAGCGCTCTTATTTTTGGTGAGCCTGTGAACATTCCAAAAGTGGTTGGAATGGGTTTTATTGTTGCTGGGATTATCATAGGGAGTAATGGGTGAGATTAGTTATGTTATTGCACACAGCCAATTATTGACTGCGTTTTTAAATGCAGCCTTTAATTATTATGAATTTTATTAATTATGAATATGACTCTATTTCCGATGCAGTTCACCAAACGACTGTTCAAAACTTATCAGACTAATACCAATCTAATTTGAAGATGAGCATAATTCAGAGACTAGAAGCCTTGCAATCAAAGGGTTTTAGTCTCATCTATTCTGCATAGCTTCATATCCATTTGGTATAATCTGATTGGAATTCTAGAAATTAACAATAAATTATGTAGCTTTCGATATCAATTGGTAGTCGGATTTTTTTGTTTTTACTCCAAAGATACTACCTTGTCAGTATAAGTTGGTCTTAATCTATTAAACTGACAATTCAGGCTTTCGGAATTGTAGAGATCAGTTTCATTTGAAATCACTTTGACAATAACTTTAATCTGCAGTTTTACATTTAATCTGCAGTTTTGCATTTAAATCTGGATTCTCAGTATCAAAACTGAACACCGCAATGAAAATTCCCTTCAATCATCCCTACGCGACTGGAGCAGAGTTCAAATACATCCAGCAGGCGATTCACAATGGCTGCCTGTCTGGAAATGGAGAGTTTACCAAGCGCTGCCATGCTCGTCTAGAAGCAGAAATTGTCTGCGACAAAGCGCTATTGACTCACTCCTGCACCGCTGCGCTGGAAATGGCTGCGATTTTGGCTGACATCCAACCGGGGGACGAAGTGATTATGCCCTCATACACCTTTGTCTCGACAGCAAATTCATTTGTTTTACGGGGAGGAGTGCCAGTATTTGTGGATATCCGTCCAGACACCCTCAATATTGATGAAACACAGATTGAGGCCGCCATTACTCCGAAGACAAAGGCGATTGCGCCCGTTCATTACGGCGGGGTGGGGTGTGAGATGGATGCGATTCTGGATATTGCTCGTCGTCATAATTTGTTGGTGATTGAGGATGCAGCTCAGGGGTTTTTCTCAACCTATCAACGGCGATCTCTAGGGAGCATGGGACATCTCGCGACGTTAAGCTTCCACGAGACTAAAAACGTCATTTCAGGTGAAGGGGGTGCTTTACTAATCAACGATTCGCGCTTTATTGAGCGAGCAGAGATTATTTGGGAAAAAGGCACAAACCGCAGCCAGTTCTTTCGGGGCATGGTGGACAAGTATAGCTGGGTGGATATTGGATCTTCTTATTTGCCTAGTGAAGTCATTGCAGCCTTCCTGTGGGCTCAATTGGAGGAGGCGGAGTCAATTACGCGCAACCGATTGCGCATTTGGCGGCAGTATCATGATATGTTCGAAGGCTTAGAAACCCAAGGGCTACTGCGGCGTCCGATTGTTCCGCCTGAATGCGAACATAACGCACACATGTACTACATTGTGTTGCCCGATCTGGAAACCCGAACCGCTTTGATTGACTTTTTGAAAGTTTCCGGCATTAGCGCAGTGTTCCACTATGTGCCGCTTCACTCATCTCCCGCTGGACAACGATTTGCTCGAACCAACGGGAAGTTGAAGCATACAGTAGATCTCTCAAACCGACTCTTGCGGCTGCCGCTGTTTCCAACCCTTACCCCCGATGAGACGGAGCAGGTCATTAATGCAGTTTATAAGTTTGTTACACCGTAAGCGTTCAAACACGCCAGTAACATTTCCGCCTTGGTTACAGATGGGCTTGTTAGCAAGCCTTTTAGTTGGTTTATGGTTTGCCTTTCAAGGACGCATTGATCTCAACTTAGCAGACGAGGGGTTTCTCTGGTACGGGGCCTGGCGCACATCCCTAGGAGAGATCCCCCTGCGGGATTTCCAATCCTATGATCCAGGGCGTTATCTATGGAGTGCGTTCTGGTTTCATCTCTTTGACAATGACGGCATCCTGGCGTTACGGGTCTCGAATGCCCTATTTCAAACCATAGGGTTAACTTGTGGACTGCTGGTATTACGGCGATTGACGCGCTCTCCCTGGTTATTGACCGGCGGTGGGATTGTGCTTTTGCTATGGATGTTTCCCCGGCACAAGTTATTTGAATCAAGCATCGCCCTAGCAGCAGTCTATGTGGCAGTTTTGCTGGTGGAGACTCCCTCTCTGCGGCAACATTTTATTTCAGGCCTGTTTGTTGGGCTTGCTGCGTTTTTAGGCCGACAGCATGGCTTTTACACGGCTGTCTCGGGCATTCTTCTGATCAGTTTTATCTGGCTGAAGTTGGATCGTCAGCATTTACTCCAGAAGTGGCTGTTATGGGGAGGAGGAATCCTTGTGGGCTATAGCCCTATGTTGATCATGCTAATCGCGATCCCGGGCTTATGGAATCGTTTTTGGCAAAGTCTGATATTTCTCATTCGCATTCGGAATACTAATCTACCTCTGCCTATCCCCACCCCTTGGTCTGTGCCAGTAGACGCTATGGACTGGTTAACCGCTAGCCACCACATCAGTGTCGGATTTGGGTTTATGTTGTTGCCTCTCTTTAATGGCGCCGCTTTGGTATATTTGCTGTGGCAGAAACCAGGGCGGCTGCAAACTCAAACCGTCCTTATCGCAGCGACGTTTTTGAGCCTCACCTATATCCATTACGCATTCTCCCGCGCCGACTTGCCTCATTTGGCTCAGGGAATTGATCCTATGTTGTTGGGAGTCATGGCTGTTGTTGTATATAGTCTGAGGGCTGGCTGGCGAGTTTGGGGCTATGGGTTGGCGCTTGGTCTAGTGGGGTTGACGGTGCTGGGAATCGGGTTTGTCAGCCCTGGCCTCAGTAAACTTCGGGCGCCTGCTGATTTTTATATAGAGAAAACAATCCGGGGCGATCGCCTCCAAATTCCACAATCAACCGCACAGTTTATTAGTGCGATTCAGGAGTTTTATGACCAAAATGTTCCCTCCGATGAGGGAATTTTGCTTGCACCGCACATTCCAACCCTTTATCCAATTCTGGAGCGGAGATCGCCGATTTGGGATATTTATCTGCTATTTCCAGAAACTCAAGAGCGTCAACAGCAAATTATTACACAACTGCGTCAGCAGCAAATAAATTGGGTCATTCTCGGGGATATCGCACTAGATGGTCGACAAGAGCTGCGCTTTCAGAACACCCACCCCCTTGTCTGGCGAGAATTTGCTGAACAGTTTGAAATGGTTCAATCCACTAATTTACCTGAGAATTATCAAATTCTACACCGAACTCCTTAATTCCTATGAGCATTCGCCAGCTCTCTTACAAAGATGCCTTCTCGCTGTTACTAATATTTCAAATCCTCTTTTTCAATCCTCTCATCCTGCGTGGTCACGTTATTTATCATCATTCAAACCATGAACAGGTAATGGGAACTCCAGTCACCACCAATTCTTACCAGAGCAATCCAAAGTTTGCAGATCAAAGCACTGTCTATATTCCCGAAATTCAGCAACACCTTCACAACACTCGTCACAGCTGGATTTCCACCTGGAATCCAGCCGTACAACTGGGACGACCCACCTTTCAGTTGAGTGGTTTTAGTCGCGCGTTTCCACTGACTAATTTGCTGACGCTCATTACTCAAAGCCCCTTCCGCGTCTATACAGTCCTGACTATTGCCATAATGAGCTTTACAGGAATTTTCTTCTTCCTGTTTCTCAAGACAATGGAATTATCACCACTGGCCTGCCTTACCGCCGCCACAGGTCTTTCACTGAGCATTTTTGCCGCCTATTGGATGACATTTGTCATGTTCCTGTCAGCCATTTGCTGGGCCTGTGGGCTATTATGGCAGGTTACTGAATTTATCAAAAGACCATCGTTTGCCAAAGGGACTGGAATTTCTTTCTTGACCTACTGTCTGTTGATGACAGCCTACCCTCAGTCCGTAGTGATGATGGGGTATGTGATTGGAATACAGATAGTTGTTAGTCTCTATGAGAAGAGAGAAGGTTTCCGTCAAACTCTATGGCGTCTATTCCAGCTTGGACTGATCTTCATATCCGGTGCAGTCGCAACATTGCCAGTCTACCTGGATCTGTTTGTTACGGCACAACGCTCGGCACGATTGTCGACCTCTGATGAGTTTTTTTTAGCTGTTCTGCCAAAGCTTCATAATATTCAAGAGGTGTTTGCCTTTATTACCGCCTTGGTAGACCCATTCTGGTGGGGCAACCCCATTGAACCAACTTTTCCGTTGCCTTTCTACAATGGCCTCAGCCTTTCTCCTCTTTATTTTGGTCTTTTACTCATCTCGTTTCTAAGTCCAGTTCTGTGGCGACAAAAAGGCTACTGGCATAGCTTGATTCTGTTGTGTGTTCTAGCAACAATGTGGCCTTCTGCCTACCTGTTTGCAGTAAATCATTTGGGGTTTCACTTATCTCGAAGCTTGTTGCTCGGTGGCGCCGTTATTCCTGCCTTTATTCTCTGTAGCTACGCGGTTGACGCACTTCAAGAAAAAGTCCCTTATATTAAACTACGATGGCGTTTGGGGCTTGTCGTTGGCATTTCATTTCTAGTCATCACTGGCGTGCAGATTGAGATCGCTGCAAACAGTGATCTACAGATCCAGTGGGGGTGGGCGATCGCTAGTTGGCTCATGACTGCTGGAGTCATTCTATTTATTCAGTTTCAGAAACAATGGCTTTTAATCTTTCTGACGGCAGCGACGACTTTTCTTTACAGCTATGCTTTAACGTTGATGCGTCCTCCTGAGAGTATCTATACGAGATCGCCGCTAATTGAAGCAGTGAGCGAGCAGACAATTGATGGTAGTCGCTATGCATTGTTTGGGGCCGATTTGGACGGAGTACTCCCCCCTAACCAGGAAACGCTCTTTCACCTTCGAAGCATTCACTCCTATGACTCCCTCTCATCTCGCAATTACCAGAACCTTGTAACTGAATGGAGTGATTCTGGGAGTATTGTTTATGGACGACACTTCAACGTACTGGATAACCAAGAGCGATTGAAGAGTCAAGAGTTTCGTCTCTCTGGGATAAGTCTTCTACTGTCAAGACAGCGTCTCAATTCTGAAAGCTTTAGGCAGGTGGATGAGATTAATGGTATTACCCTGTATCAAACCCTCTATCCTCCAATTCTGCGTTTGCAGACACCCCATTACCACCTAGAATCCTTTGATAAAGTCATACTAGAAGAACCGTTTGATCGCCAGGGTACCTCCACGCCAACTATTGTCAAGGAATTTGATGATTATCGGGAATTGCACGTTGAGTCTCGTCCGCAGTCAACCTTACTGTTTCTTAGCCAGCAATACCATCCTTTTTGGCAAGCAACAGACGAAAAGGGAAATATTTTCCAAACAGTAATTGTGAATCAGTTCTATCAAGGTGTACAGTTACCTTCTAACACCGAAACGGTGGTGCTGAGATTTCAGCCCTGGGTGCTGTGGAGTTGGATTCCTCAGGCGGCCTATGGGATGCTAGGACTCTTGTTTTTGGGTAAATGTGTGTATCACCGACTCCGGTGAGTTAATGTAAGATCCAAACAAACAACGTTGCTGCTTGTTAAACGTAGAAGAAACGTAAATCTTGAGTCGTTGGCGACAATCAGTGTCTTACAAAAATTGCTTGAGCACTTCGACGGTCTGCTGCCCTGTCCTTTGCCAAGTGAACAGTTTGGCTCTTTCCAGCCCAGCTGTTCGTAATTTTTGGCGAAGCTGTCCATTATTGGCTACGGATTGCATGGCGACTGTGATCGCATTCCTATCATACGGATCAACCAAAATAGCCGCATCCCCCGCCACCTCAGGTAGTGACGACAGATTGGAGGAAATAACAGGAGTCCCACAAGCCATCGCTTCCAGTACAGGTAAACCAAACCCTTCCCATAAACTGGGAAATACAAGTGCGATCGCTTGGCTCAGCAACAAAGGCAAATCCTCGTAGGGAACATAGTCGAGAAATCGCACTTGAGTTTGTAAATGACACTCAACCACCTGCTGTTTTAGCAGCGGTGTATAGCGTGGATCGATTGGTCCGGCAATCCACAACTCATACTGCTTAGCCTTAGGCAGTTTGGCGAATGCAGCGATCGCCCCCGATACATTTTTATAAGGCACATGCCGACCCAATACCAGAAAATAGTTTTGGGGAGATGCGGCCACAGGCTTAAAGTGATCAGCATCGTAGGCCAACAAAATCGGCGTAATTTTAGCGGCGCTGACGCCATAAAACTGGACGATATCAGCCGCCGTTGCCTCAGAATTACAGATAATATGGGCGGCTTGGGCCAGTACCCTTGGCGTATAGTAGCGATAGAGCCACTTCAGCGAAGAGAAATACTGTGGAAACCGCAGCGGCGTCAGATCGTGCACCGTAACCACAAACCGGCAACCTGACCAAAGCGGAGCTTCTGTGATCGGTGAAAACAAAAAATTGGCTTTTAATTGATGATACTGCTTTGGCAACTGAAATTGGGTCCACAGCAGCCTGCGCATATGGCCTGCCATGCCATATTCAGCCGTCATATTTGCAGGAACTGGGTAATAATTGTCTAAGCCACTGTTGAGTGTTGCTAAATAGGTAGGATTTAGAAGATTCAGGTGGGGGAGCAAATTCAAAGCATAGGCAGTTGTTCCAGTGGGCTTGCTAAGTATGTAGGCAAGGTTAATCAACATCTCAGCAGCCCTATTGCTGATGTAATCGGTTAGGATTAGGTCTCACTACCGGATATTCTCGCAAATTGATGACCACGCTAATAAACCGCAGATAAGTTACATCAAAAGACTTTAAAAACGTAATCAAAAACTTTAGAAATAAGTAAAATCTCAATATAATCTGCTCCCAGACTGGACGATGTTTTTGATAATAGTAAAGCTGACTGCGACGGTATTCTAACGCCATGCGATTAGGCTCTTTGCCTACTGAATATCCACCTATGTGCACTAATGAAACCTCTGGTGTATAGACTACTTTAAGGCCCAAATCTCGAACCCGTTGACATAGATCAGACTCCTCAAAATACATAAAAAAGTTTTCATCAAAGCCTCCCACCTTTTCAAAAGTAACCTTGCGGATTAGTAGGGCCGCCCCAACCACAATGTCCACAGTTTGAGTCTGCCCAAAGGCGATGGCAAGTTCAGTACGTTCTTTAGAGTTACGGTACTTCCTAACCTGTTTTAAGGTTCGAAACTCACCCATAATGCCAATTTCTTCAGCAGTAGAAAGTTGAAAGCTACCGTCAGCATTAAGTAATCTAGGACCAACAATGCCAATGTGTTGATCACTCTCCAGTAGACTTAGCAACCTCGGTAAGATGTCGTCCTTAAATAGCGTGTCTGTATTCAGCAAAAAGAGAATATCACCTGAAGCATTTTTAACCCCTAAGTTGTTACCTGCACCAAACCCTAAATTTTTGTCTAGTCTAATCAGCTTGATATCTGTAAATGTTTGCTCAATTAAATCTGCACTTTTATCGGTAGAACAATTGTCAACAACAATAATCTCATAGGGTACTGATACCAGATATTGCCGGAGGGATTTTAAGCAATTTAGTACAACATTAGAACCGTTGTAATTAACTAAAATGATAGAAACTCTGGGGTAAATTTCAGTCATTGTCACCCCCTAAAAGGTTTTTCCCAGATTATTGGCTAACCCATAGTAAGTCCCCTTAATACAGGCAGCAATTTTTGATAGCTTTTGCTCAGGATCTAACAGTAAAATCCAAAAGGTGCTGGAGAAAATAAACTTTATTCGTCTTAGAATACAGGTAATTTTGTAAATGCCTCGGGAGTGCTTTAATTCTATCCAGGTATGGTTTCGACAAATATAAAAGTAACGCAGGGCTGAGTAGGTTTGGAAAACTTTCTTTTGACCTAAAATCTCAAGCTGGATAGGACTGCCAAAATGGTGCAACATACTGGCAGTGGGTACAACCCAATTATGAAAACCCTTGCGCTTTAATCGAATGCCATGGTCTAAGTCAATGCCATCCATAAAGAGGGATGGATCAGGGGGAGACACATGCTCAACCGTGGCTAGATTAAGCAACGCCCCCGACGTGATCGGCGCGTCACACTCATAGGGTTGGGTCATATCAGGCGGTGCAAATCCTTGAAAGCGATCGTGAATAAAGCGTTCTGGTCTGACAATGATTTGTGTTCTTGGATCAATAGGGGTTGGCGCTACCATCCCGATGAGATACTGATTCGCCAACTGGACGTAGGCTTGCAGTAATTGCTCTAAACAATCGGGTTGAGGCTCGCTGTCTTGATCGAACATCCACAAAAAATCGTACCCCTGCCCTACTGCCCATTGAATGGCGTGATGCAGTCCTCCAGCAATGCCAATATTTTGCGGATATCGCCAAATGAGGGTTCCAGGGGTGGAGGTTGTGATGGATAAGGACGGCGATGAATTATCAACAACGATAATTTGATGAACAGGGCTGGTTTGTTTTTGGATGGCTTGAAGACAGGTATTGAGCGCCTCTAGGTCCTGATAGGCTGTGATGTAGGCTGACACTCGATGATCGGAAATTCTCATGCGAAGTCACGCAAAATAGTCTCTTTCTTTCTCGATATGTATGCTGTGTAAACTGCGCCAAAGATGATTGCTAGATCATAGTTTATAGTCCTATTCAGAATAATGAGAAAAGTTTACGGTCAGATTTTAGACTGTTATTGAGTAACGGGCACTGGTTCAGTATAATTAAAAGCTAGAATCCTTGTATAAAAGGTGTTACAGCGTTCGAGACTCAGAGAATAGTTTGCCCCCAAATCAGGGCAATTCAACGATATATCAGGGTTTTCAGAAACGGCTAATAAGAATACTCTCAATAAGCTGACAGCAATAGGTTTGCTGAGAATTTCCGTATCTCTTGCTAAACAAGACTTCCAGGATCTAACTAGACTGAACCAGTGCCCAAACGACACCTGGTAGGTTTTGCTGATAACGTAACCGCCGCCATTCTACAAAGCGAAAGCGGTTGCTTGAGTCGATGGTTGACTTACCTGAGCCCTAGGAACTGCAAAGCCCCAAGTCATATGGAGCGCTTAAAATACTTTGTGCATAATCCCAAGATTACGGCTGAAATCTTCTATTCCCCGTTGGTGAGGCAATTTCTCAAAGCCTGGGAGGGGATGTCTATCCTGCTGAGGCTCGATACCAGCCTGTTGTAGAATCAATATTGCCTGATAGAAGTGTGTTTTGTCTGGGGAGGCCGTTCTTTTCCATTAGCCCAAAAGGTCATAGAGCACGGCGGCACCACCGTTGGATATGAGGACCGTGTGTTCTGGAAATGGCCCTCCCTGTCTTGCTGCCCAATTGCCAGATCATCTTGCTCGCTGACAGCGGCTTCGAGCATGGGAAATTGATTCGCTGGTTACAAGTCCATCAATGATCTTGGGACATTCGGGCCAAATCGGATCTGAAGGTCACTTTGGCGAATAGTCAAACCAGGCATGTTTCAGACCTCTTACCCCCAACTGACGAAGTTTTCTGAACCACCAAGGTTTATCTACAAAGAGCTGAGAGTATTCAATTAGTGCAGCTTTGAGGAGTTTGTTCCTAGTTTCAATATTGAGAGGTTCACCAGTATTCGGCAACTTTGACATATGGACAATAAATTCCGAACCGAGAACTAAAATCTCTTGTATGGTGAGTCCCACAATACCTAGATCATTCAATTCAGCCAAAATGTATTGAAATGAGCTAGGGGTAAATCTCGAGCAATGACTGTCAACATACTCACCTTTATCTGAATTTTTAAGAATTTCAAATGCTGTCCTGTGTGACTGAGACAAGCTTGCGGATTTAATGCTAGGCTCTTCATCCGCAGTAATATCTAATTGTGCATGTAAGCTATGCGCATCATAGACACAGCCTAAAGATGGTTTCTTTACATCACAATAGTAAGCGTCAAGTAAGTCCCCTGTTGAAGAAAGTTGCCTGAAGATATCAAAGCATCTAGTACTAATTGGAATAGCCATTGAAAGAACACCATCACAGGCGAGTAGGTGTTCACAATCCTTTAGAAACTTTATCGGATTAGGAAGATGCTCAAAGTTATGCGATGAGACAATGTATTTGAATTCCCTCTTTTTGACTTGAATACTCGACTCAATACTTTCTTTAAGTTGGATGCCGTTATAAACGATATCTACCTCTTCTATGAGATCTAATTTAGAGGAGTCTATGTATGGATCAGCTAATAGCTTTTCCTTAAGCTGTTCTGTCGAAAATACGTCAACTGTGGTAACCCTATAACCATCTCTTTTGGGACAGAGGGGATTCATGTAGGGGCCGATCTCTATACCAGCTTCTGCTTTCGAGGTGTACCGGGTGATACTTTTTTTGCGAGATGTCATTCTAGTATTCACTAAGGTTCTACAATAATATTGTCTGGCGTATTTAAAAGTCCATAGCCAATTTAGCCAGATGCTGGTCAAAAAACTTCTGCCTCTATCCTCACCGAACTTTCCAGACTTAATGCACGGCCATAAAAGGCCTGCAAAAACTAATTCAAGGATCATTCAGTCAAAGTTCTATATACCTGTGAACTTTGCTTAACGTCGGAACGCCTACGAATCAAGACTTCAATTTCTGGATCGCCCTGCTGCTCTTTAGTCGGAACAAACAGCGCCCTTTGACGAGAACTAATACCATTGCGGGGAGCTGACAGATAATAGAGCGCTAAGGATCGCCTAACAATACCTTCAGGACATAGTATTGGATTGGGTAGACCATGCCAGCTCTTACAGCCCGTATCAAAAAGCACCGCTCGGTTAAACTTACAATCTATAGTCTTGACAAGCTCAGCCGGTTTATTGGTCTCGTTATCATGGGACCAAAACTCTAACCCCCCCCCCCACTCGGGTTGCCAATCAGGAGTTACATAAATCAACAAATTTAACCGGCGTTCCAACTTTAACTTTGGGTGAATTGAATAGTCTAAGTGAATATTCAACTTTCCACCCCTACTGTGTGCATGCAAGCCGCCGCCATGTAAACCAGGGTCGGCGTAAAGCTTTTGGATACCTGACAAAGCTTGCAACTCTAACAGGAAAGAATCACTATTTAATTGGCTAAATAGCCGATACAGCAAAGGTGGAAATATATTCCAGTTATTTAATGCTTTCTTATTCTCAATAGAGTTGGAATAAGTGTACCAAGCATAATCATCGTACTCTACAAAATCCCTACATATTTGAGAAATGACTTCATCTGCAAGGAAATCATCCAGGACAATATGTGGGAATGGTTCAGCAGTTGAAAAAGATCCTGCCTTTCCTACGAGATCTATATCTACGTTTAAAATTTCCTTATGAAGCATCTTTCCAAGATGATATATCAGAGAATGACAGTTTTTTTTCGAGTGTACTTGATGTTACAGATTTTGGCCAAGCAGCAGAACAATTAACTTATAAAAACAAGTGTTTCTGATAACATTTCCACCTCCAAAACGTCTTAATTTGCTAAGGGGCGAGTTGTAGAATTTCGTGGCAGAATCAAGCATGAAGTAGTCTCCGTTTTGCATTTTGAATCCCTTCCTCCGCATATGAAATGTAAAATTCAATGTTTTCTCTGAAATCCATTAAACACTTAAATTCTTTAGATAGTTTTTTTCTTATTCAAGTTAGCCAAAGTTTCAGCAAAAAAAACTGGGACATTTTCTATGTAATTTAATAGATAAAATAAGAAGCTGAAGGATACTAAGTTCTCAGGATTCTTTTCAAACAAATCTCTTTTTAACAAGGGACATCCCTTAACTAAGAGTAAAGGCCAAATTCTATGGGTAGGATTCATTTCTAAGCAATTGACATCAAAAATCTCATTAATTATTGCCAGCAACTTTTCGCCACCTGGGATAAGCTTGTAATCTGGCAGATTGCCTGAAAAAGACTGGTCATCCTGATATTCCCCAAGAAAATCATGAGATACTGAGGGCCTAGGAAGGCTAATAGCTTCCATAAAATTCTTAATATTTTCCCTGCTAAATAGCTCTGTATTGTTATAAATAGCCTTGGTAGTAAATCCAGCTTTAACCAGAAGTTGAGACAAACCAATCTCCCCTTTCACAATTGAGTAACTTCTCGAATTGATTAACGGATATGCTTCCCAAAAACTTCTAAATATATCCGAATATATTACACTTTTATTAAATTTGAGAAAGTATGATTGTAAATGATAGCCATTTTGCCAAGATTCAGTAATACCAATAACATCATCAGTAAGGTTATCTATTAAATCAGTTT
>JAAUYH010243208.1_pt1 | contig 54705 bp, 45 predicted proteins | sample 7278061 | NCBI WGS metagenome assembly JAAUYH01 (sample SAMN14350203, study PRJNA611818) | marine sediment metagenome | isolation source: surface marine sediment (0.6m) | place: French Polynesia: Moorea | collected 2018-08 | reverse complement strand
CAACGCGATGCGCGCCGTCAGAAAATCGCCTCCCCTCCGGGGCGGGTCGGCGATGGCGCGGCGGCCTACGGCCTTGATTCCGCGCCTGAAGACCGGTTGCGAATGGCAACTTCAGGCCGAAAACCCACCTTGAGGGCAGCTCACAACGCAGCTCTTTCCGAAACAATCCGGAACGCCCCGGACGACGCGGGAACCGTGTCAATCAGGTAGGCAACGCCGGCCGCGCCGGCCGCCGCGGCGGACCGGCGACGGCGGTGCGGTCAGACCTTCTTGCAGGACCGCCGTCATCGGGTGCTCTGCATCGGTCCCGTATTCGGCCAACAGACGCCGGATCGCCGCCGCCGGCGCAATCCCGGCGGGCAGCTTGATCGCCCAGTCGACGAAGATGGAACGGCATTCGGCGGCGCCGATCCCGTCGATCCGGTAGGCCTCGCGAATCAGTCCGCTTGCGTCGATCTCGTCCAATGTCATGGCGCCGCCGCCCCCGCTTCGGGCGCCCCGGCAAGAGCTGCCTCGATGACCGCCGCCGCGGCGCCGGCCAGCATCTGCATGCGCTCGGCGAGTTCGTCAAAACTCCCGGCCCCGGTCTGCCGCAGGATAAAACCGCGACCGCCCTCGCCTAGGTCGGCGAGGTTCAAAGTGGTGCCGGTCAACAGTCGCCTGGCGGCCTGCACGGTCCAAAAGAACCGGTACGTCTCGGTCAGGGTGGCCGCACCCGCAGCCGACAGCCAGCCGGTCCCCTGCCCCGCCGCCAGCTGATCCGGCACATGCCGCGCCGACGAGCCCGCCAGCAGCGCCGCGGCCTGCGCCAGAAGCTCGATGTCCTGCATCCGGCCAGGTCCGAGCTTGGCGTCCCAACCGCCGTCTCCGGGCTTGGCGTCGGCCAGCCGGGCGCGCATGTCCGACACGTCCGCCAGCACACGCGCCGCATCGCGCGGCGCAGACAGAAGGTCCTGCCGAAACGCCTCGATATCCGCCCCCAGCGCTCCGGTCCCGGCCACCGGACGGGCACGGGTCAGGGCCAGATGCTCCCAGGTCCAGGCTTCGTCGCGCTGGTAGCTGCAGAACGAACTCAGCGACGTGGCAACCGGCCCCTGACGGCCCGAGGGCCGCAGACGCATATCCACTTCGTAAAGCGCGCCCTCGGCGGTCTGTGCCGTCAGCGCGGTGATGAACGCCTGGGTCAGGCGCGCATAGTAGAGCCGCGTGGCCAGCGGGCGGCGGCCGTCGGACATATCGACCCCTTCGGCATCGTAGATCACGATTAGATCAAGGTCCGAGCTGACCGAAAGCTGCGCCGCCCCCATCGACCCCATCCCAAGCACGGCCGCACCCCGTCCCGGCGGCGGCCCATGCTTGCGGGCGAATTCTGCGACCACGGGGTCCCACAAGGCGGCCAGCACCGCCTCGGCCAGATCGGCATATTCCCGCCCCACCTCGTCGGCGCCGATCAGCCCGCGCAGGTGGTGCACTCCGATGCGAAAATGCCATTCCTTGCGCCAGCGGCGCACCGCGTCGAGCTGGCGCTCATAGTCCGGGATCTCGTCCAGCATGCCACGCAGGTGCGCCGTCAACTCGGTACAGCCCGGCCAAGGGTCGAAGAACGACCCGCCGATCACCGCATCGAAGACCTGGGCATTGCGGCCCAGATAGCGGGCGAGCGCCGGGGCGGTGGCGGCGATGTCGACGATCAGATCGATGAGTTGCGGATTGGCCTGGAACAGGGAAAACACCTGCACCCCGGCGGGCAGGCCGGCGAGGAAGGCATCGAACTGCTCCAGCGCCTCCTCCGGCTTGGCGGCCTTCTGCAGCCGGGCGAGGATCTCGGGCTTGAGGCGTTCGAAGATTTCCACCGCGCGCGCGGACCGCAGGGCGGGATAGCGGCGCCAGCCGTCGACCAGGCGCCGGGTTTCGTCGGGCACGTCCTGTGCGGTCACGGGCGCCTGCGGGGCAAAGAATCCCTCGGTCAGCCCATGAACCTCGGTCAGGCGGTCGGCCAGCGTCTTGCGCAGGCTCCGAGCGTCAGAATCCATGAACGCCGCGAGCCGGTCGAATCCTTCAGCATCGCCGGGCAGGTCGTGGGTTTGCGCGTCGGCGATCATCTGCACCCGGTGCTCGATCTCGCGATGCGCCCGGTAGGCCCGGGTCAGCGTGTCGGCGGTCTCGGGCGCGACCCAATCCCTGGCCGCCAGCCGGGCAAGCCCCTCGACCGTGCCGCGCACGCGCAGGCTGGGGTCCCGGCCGCCGGCGATGATCTGTCGTGTCTGGGTGAAGAACTCGATCTCGCGGATGCCGCCGGCGCCAAGCTTCATGTTGTGGCCTTCCAGCGTGATCGGCCCGTGGAACCCTTTGTGCGCGCGGATCCGCAACCGCATGTCGTGGGCATCCTGAATCGCGGCGAAATCGAGATGCTTGCGCCAGACGAAGGGGGTCAGGTGCTGCAGGAACCGCGCGCCCGCCGCGATATCGCCCGCGCAGGCGCGCGCCTTGACATAGGCCGCGCGTTCCCAGGTGCGCCCGACACTTTCGTAGTACGCTTCCGCCGCCTCCATCGACAGGCAGACGGGCGTGACGGCGGCATCCGGGCGCAGGCGCAGATCGGTGCGGAAGACGTAGCCGTCACCGGTGATCTCGCTGAGCATGGCGGTCATCCGGCGCGTCGCCCGCACCAGCGCGGCCCGCGCGTCGTGATAGTCGGCGGGATCGTAGCGCTCGCCATCGAACAGCACGATCAGATCGATGTCCGAGGAGTAGTTCAGTTCGTGCGCGCCCATTTTGCCCATTGCGATGGCGACCATGCCGCCCGCGGTCTCGATGTCGTCTTCGGTTGCACCGGGGAGCTTTTTGCGGGCGATTTCGGCGGCGACCATGGCCTTCATCGCCCGATCTGTGGCCAGGTCGGCAAAATCCGTCAGCGCAGCGGTGACCTGTTCCAGCGTCCAGACGCCGCCGAGATCCGCAAGCGCGGTCAGCAGCGCGACACGGCGCTTGGCCGCGCGCAGCCCGGTGGCGAGGCCAGGGTAATCGAGCGCACGGACATCGGCACAGATCGCGGCAAAGCTGTCGTGGGGATCGGCATGCAGCACCTCGTCCAGCCAATCGGCCTCGTTGCCGATCAGTCCGGCAAGATAGGGGCTGCATCCGGCCGCGCCGGACAACAACGCCCGCACCTCGGGGGGAAACTGGGGAAACAGGCCCGCCGTTTCCGCACCAATCAGGGGATCATAGGCGCGCGGCGCGCGGGCTATCCTGTGAGCAAACGACATGCACCCCGCGCCGCTACAATTGGACAACGTACAGCGAATGTGGAATTCGGCAGCGGGTGTAGCGCGGCGCCCGCGACCGCACAAGCGCAAAGCGCAGACGTCGGGCCCGCCGGCGAGAGAGGGTCAGACCGGAGCCGCATCATCCTCTGCGGTGTCCTGACTGAACGTGTTGCGCCAGCGTCCGCCGTGGTTTTCCCAGATCGAGCTGACATACATCACCTCGGGCGTCGAAGCACCGACCCGGACATATTCGGCGCGATAGGCCAGCAGCGCCCGGCCCTCTCCAAGCGGTACGAGGCGAGCATCGGACAGCGCAAACCGGGATACGGTCGGGCCGTCCGCCAACTGGCCTGTGTGTGCGGCCCGGTCCGCGAAGCCGGTCGCATAGACGCCCAGGAACTCCGGCGCCAGCAATGTCGCATCGGTTGCAGCATCGCCATCGGCCAGCGCCTGCCAGACGCGGTGTTCCAGATCGAGAAGAAAGCCGATATCAGCCATTGCAGACCAGCTTGCACGCCGCGCCTCCGGGCGCAACCGTTCGCACCGGCCAGACGCACCTGAGCGTAGGGGGACGCGGGCGGACCGGAGGATTGCTGTTTTCTGCCGGGGTTGCCTGCCGAGAGACTGGCCGCGACCGGCCGTTCCGGCTCACGCCGCCGCCGCACCGGTCCACACGACCTTGCCCAGCAATTGGAGTCGACCGGTCCCGCCCTTGGCAAGAACCCGTGGCGTCGACCCGTTGGTGCCGCTGACAAGAAGTCCGCCACGCTCGATCCAGTGAAGGAAGCCCAGGTAATTCTGCCCGGCCTCGCGGAAACACCAACGCGCCGGACCGCCCTGCCGTGGCGCCGTGGCATCCACCAAAGCCATCGCGCCGTCGGGCACCGCGGGCGGGAGCAGCGACTGGTCGACGGCGACGACCGACAGCGCTGCGGGGTCAAGTCCGGCCTCGTCGAGCCAGGCACGGGAAAAGGCAACCGGACCGATCCCGCGCCGCCCGGACCCGGAATGATAGGGAAACGGCAGGAAACCGGCGCGCAGCGCCTCGCGCTTGCCAAGGTCGCTGTCCTCGCCCGGCTCGGCGAGACCCGCGCCGGGATCCTGCGGGCCGATCTGCAGGTTGAGGCCAAGCGCTGCGGCGATCTCGGCAGCCCGGTCGAGGCTCGGGGCCTGCTGGCGCTCGGGGTCGAGAAAACCGCGCAGCGACCATTTCTTCAGCCCCACCTGTTCCTCGAACCGCCGCTCGCCCACCCCGGCACGGCGAATCTCCTGGCGCACGAGGTCGCGCAGGCGGTCGGTTGGGGTCTTGTTGGCGGCAGGCGGCACATCAGCGATGTACCATCAAATGGTTAAAGCTTGGAAGATGATTAAAAAACAATGCATTATCGTACTTGCGTTCCCCCTATAACTGTGCACTATCGTGCTTGGACACGTTGAAATCGAGTGGTCGGTTAAAGACGCGTCCGGGCGGGCGGTGCCTCGAAGGCGGTGCATCGCCCGTCTCTTTAACGAGTGGCGTAGGTAGGAGCATGCGGTGTCGGATCGGGAGTCCTTGACGGTGTTTCGGCGGGCGCGCCGGCACCTGGCCGACGCCAGGCATTGCGATGCGCTGTCGCGGGCAAGTTCGAGCCCGTCGGTCCGCGACAGCGCGACCGCCGCCTATGTCCGTGCCGTGGATGCCCTTGTGGCAGATCTCGCGCGCTTGGAAGAGATGGGCGTGATGACCCGGATCGAGGCCTTTCTCACCGCCAGCGCCCCGCCGCAGACATGAAGGATGCCCTGCCCGAAACCGAAGATTTGAAGCTTATAACGCAGGGCCTTTTGCAGAGACACGACGGTCAGTGACGGGTGCCTGTTCGGGCAAGTCGCCTGTGGTCCGAAATTGGCGGGGTCGGTTTCATATCCGTGCAGCAATCCCGATCGCCTTGGGGCTCATCGCGACTAAAAACCAGCCTGGGCCGTCAACTTTGTCCCCGCGCGTCCGGCCAGGCGCCGATCAGAGGCGCCCGATGCGCCGGCCCATCCGCATGGCCTGCTTTGCCCGCCTTGCGGTTTCCCGGCCCTGAGCCTGCTGCTCGCGGCCGGCCTCGGGGTCTTGGGTCTGCCGGTTACGCCGCGTCGCCATGTCGACACCGGCATTGATCCCGGAGTTGATGGCCCGGCGCAGCACCAGCCGCACGATCATATTGATGATCTGATTGACATTCATGACTGCTCTCACCATTTGGTTGTTTTCCGGGAAGCGTAATGCCTAAATATGTCGAATTCGCGGCATTTCACACCTCTCGGATCTCGATTTTTTGGTAGGACGGCACCCTTGAGTCCCGGTCATTCTCTGAAAAACAGCGGGCACCCGCTCGACCAGTCGATCAAGGACCGTCTGCAACTTGGGGCAGATGCCGGCCTGTCTTTATGGCTGGTGCGCGCCGTCATTCAGGCGGGCGACGCCATCAGCCGCATCTCCACGGGCAAGCCGTTCTTTGCCTTGCGGGAGACCGAAGCGCTGGTCAAAGAGCTTGACGGTCTCAAGGGCCGAGATCTGACCCATGCGCTGCTGGGCAAGAACAACGGCACCAGGATCACGCCACACGGGCTGGATCACGTGCCGACCGAGGGGCCCGCCCTGATCGCCTCGACCCACGCAACGGGTCTGTTCGATTTCATCGCACACGCCGATTCGCTGATGGATAAGCGGCCCGATCTGAAGGTCGTCGCCAACGAGGATGCCGAACGCTTTCTGGGCTCGGATCTGATCGTGCCTGTCAAAATCAACCGTCAGAGGCGGGCGCGCGCAGGGCCGCGGATACGCAGGGTGATGGTCGAACATCTTGAGGGCGGTGGCGCCTTGCTGATCTTTGGCTCCGGTCGGGTTCCGCACCGGCAGAACGGCTATCTGGTCGAGCCGGACTGGCGGTCGGGACCGACGCGGATCTCGGCGGCCTGCGGCGTGCCGGTGATCCCGGCGGCGCTGAACGCACAAAACTCGGACGCCTATTACCGCACGCGCCGGCTCGCCTACCGGCTCAGCCGCGGCAATGACGACTTCGCGGCGATGATCGCCTCGCTGCGCCATGCGCAGGAACTGCGCGACAAGCTTGGAGGCTGCTATGAGGTGTTCTACGGCGCACCGCTGCCGCCCGGCACGCAAGCCTGCGATCTGAAGGCCCAGGCCGAACGGCTTGTGCCGGGGCTTTATGGGCCGAACGGCTAGGCCGCGCCGACTTATGACGCAACCGCGTGCTGCCGGCTCCGGCCTTGAGCGGATGCTCTCACCACGTCCCGGCACGAGATCAAGGGGCGGAGCCCCGCCCCGAGGGTGAGGCGATAACGCGGCTTCTCGCCGGATTTGCAATATCCGCTCCAGATCAGGACCGAACTCAAGCTTCCCTTACAATGCGTCCCGCCCGTGGCGTTCGATCCAAGGGATCACGTGTCGAACATCTCGCCCTGGTCTTCCGGCGCTTCGCCGTCGTCCTCGTCCTCGTCGCCAGACCCCGGCAGCCCCCCGGGCGGTCGGCGGCTGTCGAGCAGCCCGGCCGCGCGCAACTCTTTCAGGCCCGGCAGGTCCCGCGCGCTTTCCAGACCGAAATGATCGAGGAATTCGTCCGTCACGACATAGGTCACCGGGCGGCCCGGCGTCATCTTGCGGCGGCCGAACTTGATCCATTCCAATTCCAGCAACTGGTCCACCGTACCGCGGCTGACCGACACGCCGCGGATCTCTTCGATCTCGGCGCGGGTGACCGGCTGATGATAGGCGATGATCGCCAGCGTCTCGATGGCCGCGCGGCTGAGTTTCCGGGTTTCGACGGTTTCCTTCTGCATCAGGAACCCGAGGTCCGGCGCGGTGCGCAGCGCATAGGCATCACCCACACGCACCAGCTGCACCCCCCTGCCGTCATAGCGCCTGCGCAGATGCGCCAGCGCCTCGGCGGCGTCGCAGCCATGCGGCATGCGCGCGTTCAGCTCGGCCACGCCGACCGGCTCGGCCGAGGCAAAGAGGATCGCCTCGACCATGCGTTCCTGCTCGCCCATCGGCGGCGCCTCGAAAAGGCTTTCCTTGTCCGGTTCAGCCATCGCCATCCTTCCGGCGGATCTGAATCGGGGCGTAGGTTTCCGACTGGCGGATCTCGATCCGGCCCTCCTTGGCCAGTTCCAGCGAGGCGGCGAAGGTTGCGGCCGTGGCCGATCGCCTGAGCCCCGGGTCGGTCTCCCAGCCTTCGGGCAAGTAGGACAGAAGATCGGTCCAGTCCCCGGCAAAACCGATCAGCGGCCGCATCCGGTCGAGCGCCTGTTCCAGCGTCAGAATGCGATCGCGGTCCATGGTATAGGGCCGGAACTCGTCGCGGGTGCGGATGCGGGCATAGCCCTGCATCAGGTCCAGAAGCGTCGCGGTGTAGGTAACGCGCTTGGTCCGTGCGACATCCTCGGGAATCCCGCGGACAAAGAAATCCCGGCCCTTCTGGTCGCGTCCCATCAGGCGCGCGGCGGCGTTGCGCATCGCCTGAAGGCGCTCGAGCTGAAACGCCAGATGTGCGGCCAGTTCCTCGCCCGACGGACCCTCTTCGGCGGGATCGGGCGGCAGCAGCAACCGCGACTTCAGAAAGGCAAGCCAGGCCGCCATCACCAGATAGTCGGCGGCGAGTTCGATGCGCAGGCTGCGGGCGCGGTCGATGAAGCCCAGATATTGCTCGGCGAGCGCCAGCACGGAGATCTTGCGAAGGTCCACCTTCTGCGTGCGCGACAATGTCAGCAGCAGGTCGAGCGGCCCCTCGAAGCCGTCGACGTCGACGATCAGCGCCTCGGCGGCCCGGCGCGCATCGACGCTTGTGACATTGTCGAAAGCCTGCGGCTCAGCCATGGACCTTTCCGTGCAACAGCGCCTCAAGCTCGGCTTCCACGGCGGCAATGTCAATGCTTTGGGCCGGGCGGCGCGCGGCAAATGCGGCCTCGGCACGGCGCCGCGCCTCGCCCCGCAACCGGCCTGCGGTCTCGGCCACCGTCCGCATCTCGGCCAATTCGCCGTTGCAATGCAGGACCAGATCGCAACCCGCCGACAGCGCGGCGGCACAGCGGGCGGCCAGATCGCCCGCAAGAGCCTCCATCGAAATGTCGTCGGTCATCAGCAGACCGCGGAATCCCAGCTCGGCGCGGATCAGCCGGATCATCGTGGGAGACGTCGTTGCGGGGGCATCGGGATCGAACGCGGAATAGACCACATGCGCCGTCATCGCCATCGGCAGGTCGCGCAACGCCGCAAAGGGCGCGAAATCGCGTGCGTGCAAGGTGGCGGCGTCATCGTCGACCAATGGCAGCACGGTGTGGCTGTCGACGGTGGCTCTGCCATGGCCCGGAATATGCTTCATGACCGGCAGAACGCCGCCATCCTGCAGGCCGTCGGCGGCAGCGCGGGCGGTCTCGGCAACGGCCCGGGCATCGGTTCCGTAACAGCGGTTCTTCAAAAACGGATGCGTGCCTGCCCCGGCGATATCGGCCATCGGGGCACAGTTGACGTCGATGCCAATCGCCAGAAGCTCGGACGCGATCAGCCGGAACCGAAGATACATCGCGCGCGCGGCGTCGGGACCGGCCACATCGCACTGATCCAGGGGCGGACGGTATTGCCGCCAGTGCGGCGGGCCGATGCGCTGTACCCGGCCGCCTTCCTGATCGATCAGAACCGGCGCGTCGCGGCCCACGGCATCGCGCAGGCACTCCGTCAGGCGCCGCACCTGATCGGGTGTCTCGCAGTTGCGGGCAAAGAGAATGAATCCCCAGGGCTGTGCCTCGGCGAAAAACGCGCGCTCCTCGCGTGACAGGCGCGGCCCCCGGCAGCCGAGGATCATCGCGCCCAAGCGGCCCATCAACGGGTCACGACCGGGATACAGGCCTGGCCATCGGCCACGAAGGTCGAACAGAAGCGGCGCGCATCGTTGATATCCTCGAAACCCGCCACGCGCAGACGATAGAACGTCTTGCCGCCCGACACCGCGCGCTGGATCACCCGGTTCTTGTCGATCAGAAAGTCGCTGTACTTCGCATCCAGCTTGGCCCAGGCCTCGCGCGCCGCCTCGGGGCTGGGGAAGGCGCCGAACTGCACCAGCCGCGTGCCGGGGGCAAGCGTGTCGGGGTCGACCTCGACCGCAGGCGCCGCGATCGCCAGCGCCACGCTTTCGGCCACCGCCTCAGCCGTCAGATCGCCGATCGGACGCGGCACCGGCAAAGGCGAACGTTTCACGCCCTTCACCGACGCCGGGATCACCTTGATCTGCGGTTTCGCCGGGGCCACCGCAGCGCTTAGCGGCGTGACCCCGTCGGCCAGGGCTTCGGCCAGGGCTTCGGCCTCGGCCACCAATGCCTCGGGCACGGGCTCGGCCGCCTCAGGCACCTCCGCGGTGAGGCGCGGTTGCGGCAAATCTTCGTCGGTCAAATCCAGCGGCTTCGGCGCCAGGATCAGCCGGTCGGCGGGCCGTTCTGCCGCCCCTTCGGCAGCCACCGAGTTCACCGCCAGCCCCTGATGCGCCGCGCGCTCGCCGCCCGGGTCCTCGGGCGCAATCCGCATCGGTCCCTCCAGCGCGCGCACCACCGGCACCCCCGTCACGTCCCGCATCGCCAGCTGATAGCCCCACACCGCCAGCCCGGCGACAAGCGCCATGGACATCAGCGCTCCGATCCAGTTGAAAAGCGTGCCCAGAAGGCCCGGGTCGCCGACTTCGGCCTCAGCCCCGTCGCCCTGATAAAAGTCCGCCATCTCTGCCTCACTGCCCGGGACTGCGATGCGTCCCCGGTCTATCTTGCCTGCTCGTGACCCGCCGAGATGGCCGGGTGCGCCTGTTGGGTCAGCGCATTTCCTCGGCCGGGGTCACGCCCAGAATAGCAAGACCGGCTGAAATAACAACGCCAACGGCCCGTGGCAGTGCGATTTTTTCAGCCGACGCGGCAGGGTCGCCGTCCTGCAGAAATCGAAGATGCGGCTTTTCATTGCCCTTGTTCCACAGCGCGTGGAACTCGCTGGCCAAATCGTACAGATAGAACGCCACGCGATGCGGCTCATGCGTGCGGGCGGCAATCTCCACCAGACGCGGCCATTCGGCCAGCTTCTTGGCGACGGCGACCTCGGCGGCATCCTCCAGCTTCGGGCAATCCGACAGGGTGATCGCCTGCGCCTCCGCCTTCCGCAGGACACTGCGCACCCGCGCATGCGCGTACTGCACGTAGAAGACCGGATTGTCCTTGGATTGCTCCAGAACCTTGTCGAAGTCGAAATCAAGCGGTGCGTCGTTCTTGCGCGTCAGCATCACGAAGCGAGTGACGTCCGCGCCCACCTGGTCGACAACGTCGCGCAAGGTGACGAAATTGCCCGCCCGCTTAGACATCTTGAACGGCGCGCCATTCTTGAAAAGCCGCACCAGCTGCGTCAGCTTGATATCCAGCGGCACCTTGCCGTCCGACAGCGCCGAAACGGCGGCCTTCATCCGCTTGACATAGCCGCCGTGATCGGCGCCGAACACATCAATTAGCGCATCGAAGCCCCTGGAAACCTTATCATAATGATAGGCGATGTCCGGGGCGAAATAGGTCCAGGACCCGTCGGATTTCTTCACCGGCCGGTCCACATCGTCGCCGTGTTCGGTGGATCGAAACAGCGTCTGTTCCCTGGGCTCCCAATCCTCAGGCATCTTGCCCTTGGGCGGCTCCAGCACGCCTTCGTAGATCAGTCCCTTGCCTTCGAGATCCTGCAGGGCCGCCTCGATCCGACCGGTGCCGTAAAGCGACTTTTCCGAGAAATAGACGTCCATCTCGACCCCAAGTGCGGCCAGATCGCCCCGGATCATGTCCATCATCTTCTCGGTGGCGAATTCGCGCACCTCGGCCAGCCAGTACTGCTCGCCCTTGTCGAGCAGATCCTTGCCATACGTCTCCTTCAGCGCCTCGCCCACCGGCACGAGATAGTCGCCGGGATACAATCCCTCGGCGATCTCGGGGCTAAGCCCGCAAGCCTCGCGATACCGCTCATAGGCCGACCGGGCCAGCACATCGACCTGGGCGCCGCCGTCGTTTATGTAATACTCGCGGGTGACGTCGTAGCCGGCGTAGCCCAGCAGCGACGCCAGCGCGTCGCCGAACACCGCACCCCGGGTGTGGCCCACATGCAATGGCCCCGTGGGATTGGCCGAGACGAACTCGACATTCACACGCTCTTTCGCGCCCATGTCCGACCGGCCAAAGTCGGCGTCGGCCAGAATGCCTTCGACCAGCCCGGACCAGACCGGGGTGGCCAATCGCAGGTTGAGAAATCCCGGCCCCGCCACCTCGGCGGTGTCGATGCGTGGATCGTCCCGCAAAAGCGCCGCGAGCGCCTCGGCGATATCCCGCGGCTTAAGCCCCGCGGGTTTGGCCAGCACCATGGCGGCGTTGGTTGCCATGTCGCCATGGGCCGCATCGCGCGGCGGCTCGACCGAGACGTTGTCCATCGCCAGCCCGGCGGGCAGCGCGCCGGCTTCGGCCATCGCCGCCAGCCTGTCGATGACCAGCGCCCGGATATCAGAGAATAGGTTCATGTCCTGCTCTTTCTTCGCCGCGCTGCGGTTTAGCACGGGTGGCGCGGGGGTCAATCAATGCCGTTTGTTAACCCTGTGCAGAGTCATTAAGAATTTGTTCACCTTTTGGTTGTGTTCTGTTAACCATCGACCGCATCACACCCATTCGAAAGGACACCCTATGAGACTGTTTTTCGCATCTCTTCTGGCGCTCGGATGGCTGACCGCCGCCAACGCGGATGTTGCGCCCCCGGAAGGCCGGGTCATTTTGACCGTCGGAGGCGATCTTGCCGTCGCGAACGGGCCGGGGGCCACCGAAGACGACTATAACTTCCTCGGCTACCTGGACCTGGAATATGAAAAGTCCATGCTCTTCGACGACGCCATGCTGGCCGCCCTGCCCCAGCACGAGGTCAAGGCGACACTGCTCGATCTCGGCCGGGAAATCGCCTATACCGGCCCGCGGCTGAGCGACGTTCTCCGGGCGTCCGGGGCCGAGGGCAAGACCGCGTTGCCGCTGGCCTTCGACGGCTATCAGGCCGAAATCCCCTGGGACCAGATGGTGCAGTACGAACCGATCATGGCGACCCATGGCGACGGCGTGCCGCTGGAGGTCGGCAAGCTCGGCCCGCTGATGATCGTCTTCCCGGTGGTCGAAGACGAGGAGCTCTACGAAAGTTTCGAGGCGCTTCAGGTTTGGGCGATGTTCTTTCTCGGCGTCGAATAGACCGCAATTCACTCCGCCGCACGCCAGGGCCCGTCCCGTTCCGGGGCGGGCTCTGTTCGGTCTAGGACCCGTCGAGGCACAGCCTGCGGTATTCCTGCAGCGCAAAGCGGTCCGTCATTCCGGCGATATAATCCGCCACGATCCGGGCAAGCGCGGTTTCGTCAGCCGCATCGGCCACATCCTTGCGCCATTGCTTCGGCAACAGATCGCTTCGCTGCATGAATAGCGGAAACAGTGACTCGATCGCCTTGGTCACGTCCGCCCGGACCGATACCACGTCCGGCGCGCGGTACATCCGGTGGAACAGGAAATCGCGGGTCACCTGAAGCCGCTCCCAGACCGGATCCGAAAACCGCACCATTGGCCGTCCGGCATGGCGGATCTCCATGGGCGTCCGGGGCTGCAGGTCGGCGAGACGGGCTTGCGCCTGGTCGATCACGTCCTCGACCAGCAGCCCGAAGAACCGCCGCAGCGCCTCGTGGCGGCGGCGGTAATAATTCAGGCCGGGGTATTTCGCGTCCACCGCCGCGAAACAGCCGTCCAGGATCGGCAGTCGGGCCAGTTCGTCGGTCGAAAACAGCTCGGCCCGCAGCCCGTCATGCAGGTCGTGACTGTTATAGGCGACATCGTCGGACAGCGCCGCAACCTGCGCCTCGATCCCGGCATGGGTATGAAGCTCCAGGTCGTGCCGGGCGTTGTAGTCGGCCAGCGCATAGGGCACGTCGCCCGTGACCGGGCCGTTGTGCTTGGCGATCCCCTCGAGCGTCTCCCAGGTCAGGTTCAGCCCGTCGAAATCCGCATAATGCCGTTCCAGCGAGGTCACGATCCGGATCGCCTGGGCATTGTGGTCGAACCCCCCATAGGGCGCCATCAGCCGCTGCAACGCGTCCTCGCCGGTGTGGCCGAACGGCGGATGTCCGAGATCGTGGGCAAGCGCCACCGCCTCGGTCAGTTCCACGTTCAGCCCCAGGGCGCCCGCGATCGTCCGCGCCACTTGGGCGACCTCGATCGAATGGGTCAGCCGCGTGCGGTAATAGTCCCCCTCATGCTCGATAAAGACCTGCGTCTTGTGTTTCAGTCGCCGGAACGCGCTGGCATGGATGATCCGGTCGCGGTCGCGCTGATAGCAGTCGCGGAACCGGCTTTCGGGTTCCTCGTGAAGCCGCCCGCGCGAAGTCTCGGGCCGCGCCGCAAAGGGTTGCATGGTTCCGCCTGTTCTTGTCCGCCTGTCCCGCACCCCATATATTGCAATCGGAACCGCTTAGAAACGCCGGAGTTCGCGCGATGATCCTGCCGCCGAAAGTGACGCCACGAGCCTTCGAACGCCTCGCCGAGATCGGCGCGGGAGAGACGGGCAAGGCCCTGCGGGTGGCGGTCGAGGGCGGCGGCTGTTCGGGGTTTCAGTACGAGATCGCGCTCGACGACCCTGCCGAGGGCGATCTGGTGCTGGAAGGCGGCGGTGAACGGGTGGTGATCGATGAGGTCTCGCTGCCGTTCCTGGCCGACGCGGTGATCGATTTTTCCGAGGAGCTGATCGGCGCGCGGTTCGTGATCGAGAACCCGAACGCGACGTCGTCCTGCGGGTGCGGGACGTCGTTTTCGATGTGAGGCCGGAAGATGCTCCCATGAGAACAGGGGCGTAACCGGTCGATAGAATTCACGATAGCGTCGACATCTTGACGGGGTGAGGACCGGCTTCCGTCCTCTGCAGCCCCCGCCCCTGACCGGCCGGGGCGGCTGGCAATCTGCGCCAGCGACGACGCCTTCGTCGCTGCCTAGGCGGAGATCGAACAGGACCCGGTGACGGGCGAAACGGAGCTTCGCCTAACCGGCGAGAAATATTCCGCCCTCACCCGCCTGCCTAAGAGCATAGGCGCTACGAAAACACAAAATCATCCTGCGTCAGATCATTCATGTCGATACCCTGCAGCGTTACGGTTCCGGTGCCGTAGTCAACGATTGCACCTGCAGGGCCCTGCGAGAACACCAGAGCGCCGAAATTACCTCCAACGATCTCGATTTGATCGGTTCCGGTCTCGAAATCGAGGATTTGATCGGCGCCATCGTTCACCCGGAACACAAACCTGTCCGATCCGTGATCGCCCCGCAATGTGTCGTTGCCCCTTCCGCCGATCAAGGTGTCGCCGCCGGCGCCGGCGAACAAGCGGTCGTTTCCCGAGCCGCCGTCGAGACGGCTCCAACCAGCCCAATCGCTGAGTTGGTCGTCACCCTGGCCGCCCAGCAAGGTGTCCTTTCCGTGATTGCCGTGAAGCAGGTCGTTTCCGGCACCACCTTCGAGGCGGTCGGCGTTGTCATCGCCCGAAAGCGTGTCGTCGCCTGCGCCGCCGCGCAAGTGGTTAGCACCATCATCGCCGGTGAGCGTGTCGTCGTGGTCGGATCCGAGAACCCGCTCGACGCCGGTGATGCTGTCGCCCGCCGCATGGCCGCCGCTGGCGGTGTTGGCGCCGAGATCGACGGCGACGGCGGCATTGGAGGTGTTGTAGTAGACCCAGTCGCTCAATCCGGCCCCGCCGTCCAGAATGTCGGCACCCTGATCGCCCCGCAATATGTCGTTGCCGCCTTGGCCCGAAAGCGTGTCGTCGCCGGCGCCGCCGCGCAGGTAGTTTGCGCTGCCGTCGCCGGTCAGGGAATCGTCGTAGTCGGATCCGAGAACACGCTCGACGCCGGTGATGCTGTCGCCCGCCGCATGGCCGCCGCTGGCGGTATTGGCGCCGAGATCGATTGCGACGGCGGCATTGGAGGCGTTGTAGTAGACCCAGTCGCTCAATCCGGCCCCGCCGTCCAGCACGTCGGCTCCCTGATCGCCCCGCAATATGTCGTTGCCGCCCTGACCCGAAAGCGTGTCGTCGCCAGCGCCGCCGCGCAGGTAGTTTGCGCCTGCGTCGCCAGTGAGCGTGTCGTCGTAGTCGGATCCGAGAACCCGCTCGACGCCGGTGATGCTGTCGCCCGTCGCATGGCCGCCGCTGGCGGTGTTGGCGCCGAGATCGACGGCGACAGCGGCGTCGGAGGTGTTGTAATAGACCCAGTCCAGCGACCCGGCCCCACCGTCCAGAACATCGGCGCCCTGATCGCCCCGCAATATGTCGTTGCCGCCTTGACCCAAAAGCGTGTCGTCGCCAGCGCCGCCGCGCAGGTAGTCTGCGCCAACGTCGCCTGAAATAAGGCTCGGCGGCGTAAGCCCGACGAAATCGGAAGCGCTAAGCTGCTCGAGAGCCGCATCCAGTATCCTAAGAGTGCTGCCGTTCTGAAAATGCAGCACCAGGTCGTCCTGCAGCCCGTCACCATCCGCGTCCAAGGCACTCAGATTGCCTTGAATTTCCGAATAGCTGTTGTATGCGCCGGACAAGTCTATCAGGTCCGTTCCGGCCTCGAAGTCGATGATCACGTCGTCGCCCGACACACCCGTGCGGAACGTGTCGGCGCCCTCACCGCCTGTGTATTGGTCGTATCCGCTGCCGCCGATCATCGTGTCTTCGCCGTCGCCGCCGAAGAGGTGGTTGATGCCGCCGGCTGCCGAGAGAATGTCATTGCCATATTGGCCAAACAGAAAATCGTCACCCTGACCGCCTGTTAACCGGTCGTGTCCGCTGCCTCCGTACATCAGATCGTTTGAACCGTCGGTCCCGTGCAGGGTGTCGTCGCCGTCATATCCGAAGGCGGTGCCAAGGTGGTCAACGGTGTCGAACGGATCTGCGGCATCGTAATCGGCTTCGTAAACTTCATTGCGAAGCCCGCCGGCCACAAGTTGCACAAAGATCGTCTGGTCGCCGGTCGGTGCCGCCGGTGCGCCGCCCAACGAATAGGCGTTGAATGCGTGTGCGAGGGAGTGCTGATGCAGAAACCGTAGCGAGCCGGCACCATCAATCACAACGAGGTTCGAGCCGCCTGTTTCGGCGCCGGGGAACCAGCCGAGGCCGATGCCATTCTCTGCGAACCATTCAAAGGAGCGTGCAAATAGATCGGCCGTCGTCGTTCCGCCGGTGATATCGTCGGCGGTTCCATGAATGTTGGTTTCAGTGACGTGGACATTATAGCCCGCCAGCGGGGCAAAATGGCTGTCCAGGATCGACTCGAGCTCTGCCGTCGACGTTGCCGACTTGGTGCCGGACCATCCTGGATACAGATGTACGGACCAGACCAAATCGGCGCCAACGCCTGACGCGATATAGTCAATGGCGCTCATACCACCGATCGTGGTTTGATCGAGGGTCGCGATGTTTCCGGAATATCCCCAGGGGCCGACAAAGATCGAACCGGACGACCGCGCCTGAATCTGCTCTGAAAGAGCGACCACATGGTCCGCATAGAGTTCGACGAAATCGGTTCGATTGAGCCCTTCTCCGGTTCCGTTCTCACGAATGCTGTGGCGATAGCCGGCGGGTTCGTTCATCAGCTCGAACCCCGTCACCGCCGAGTCCACCGATGGGTGAGACTCGAGCCAATCCAACATCTTGGTCCATGCGTCCGAGATGTCGGAAAAATTCTCCTGCAGCGCTGCATAGGCCTCTGTATTCGACAGGGCGCCGTAGCCGGGCGCATCGGGATCGCCGAGCCTCTGCACATCGCCGGACGAGTAAATGGGAAGGATCGTGAAGCCCTCGTTCGCAGCCGCGATCAGAAACCGCTCGTACTGCTCGTGAAGATTGCCGTTTGCGTCGAAGGAATGTTCATTGAACGCCAGTCGCAATGTGGTGGCTATCGGAAGCGCTTCGGCAAGCTTGGCTGCGAACTGTTCCGGATTTCCGTCCATCCCCATCGGGAAGGTCTGATGATCCCCGTGCCACAGGTAATGCTTGGAATTGGCGGCGACGTTGGCGTCATAGAGCGTTTCGCCGGTCGCTGCGTCGACGATGACCTGCTTGTCAGCCGCGACTTGATCCTCGGCCATCACCTGCAGATTCACGATATTCAGTGCCGAAGTATTCGATCCCAGATTTGGCATGATCCCTCGCGACAAGTATGATCGCGTTGCATAGGTACGTGTTCGATTGACGGCGCCGGGATGGCGCCGGTTTGCATTATTCCGATTGCGTTCTTCCCATACGCATTCTTCCCGCGCCCGCCGGAGGCGTCCGGAGCCTGCACCATTCATCCAGCGCAAAAAGGCATCCGAGCGGCCGAAATCTGTCGTGGTATGGGCAATGTTGAAAAATTCGCCAAGAAACAGTCACGGCAGCTGCGTTTCGCCGTCGCCACACTCAAATAAAGCCTTTGCGAGCCTCTAAAACCCGGCGGGACGCGCGCGGACCGCCCGTCTGCCGACGCGGCCAAGCCCGTGCGGTTCCCTGCCCCGCCAAGCACCAAAGACCACCTGACCGACGTTCATAGCGATGCATCGAGCATCCGGGGTACGGCGTTTCACCCGCGCGACGTTCGAAGGCACGACGCGAGCGGGCCGAAGGAAAATCAGCAACGAACGGTTCGCCAACGCCGTCAAGGCTCGACTCACCTGTAAACCAGGGCTCTGAGGCATGCCTGAATCACGAGAGCACGGCAATTCGTGCCTGGTCTGCCCGCCCAGTTCTCCGATGCGTCGAGACCCAAAACGCAGTCGGCCGGTCCCAGGTTGTTTCCCTCCGGTGCCCAGCGCTCGAGCGCCCCGCCGACGGGCCGCTTGTGCCGCTCACGGGCGGTTGTTACGGTCGCGGCGCAGCCGATTGATTGGAGCAAGTTTTATGCCGCAGGAAGTGAACCCGCAGATCACCGACGCCGTGACAGAGACCAATGTCTCGGTCGTCGCCGAAGCCCCGGCCATGGCCGTTGCCACGCTCTATCAGACCATGGCGCATTCGCTGAGCCTTTTGATGGAAAACGCGGTCGCGGCGCAGCAGCAGTTGAATATCGCCGCCCAGGCGGCCACCACCCAGGGCGTCATGCAGATCTATTCCGTCGACACGATCAGCGACTCCATCGCCGCGGCGCAAACGGTCCAAAGCGGGACATCGTCATGAACAAGGCCGCGCCCGACACGCCCGGGACCGGCACCGCCGCCCCGCCGGACGAGATCGTCGCGCTCATGAAGGCGCATTCCTCGGTCATGGCGCGCTATGATGCGCTGACCTTCCTGCGCAATGCGCTGACACTGGCCAATGCGGGGTTCGGACAAGCGCTGGTGCAGGCCGGATCGGGCGAGATCGACCGGTCGAAATCGACGATGCTGGCCGCGCAGCAGGTCCTGGCCGCCTCGATCTCGGCCTGGCAGGCGGTCGATGCGGACAGCGAGTCGACGGCCCCTTCGGGCAACTGACGCCGTCCTTGCGCGGGGACTTTCCCGCGCGGGGGTGCCACGACCGGACGCCTTGGGAGCAACGGCATGAAAATCGCGACCTTCAACATCAATGGCATCAAGGCCCGGGCCGAGGCGCTGCCCGACTGGCTGGACGAGGCGCGGCCCGATGTGGCGTTGCTGCAGGAAATCAAGTCGGTGGACGACGCGTTCCCGCGCGACGTCTTCGAAGCGCGCGGCTATAACGTCGAGACCCACGGGCAGAAGAGCTTCAACGGGGTGGCGATCCTGTCGAAGCTGCCGCTGGAGGATGTGGCGCGGGGATTGCCGGGTGACGAGGCCGACGAACAGGCGCGCTGGATCGAGGCGACGGTGGTGGGCGACCGGGCGGTGCGGATCTGCGGGCTGTACCTGCCCAACGGCAACCCGGCGCCGGGGCCGAAATACGACTATAAGCTCGCCTGGATGGAGCGGTTGAAGGCCCGCGCGCAAGCCCTTCTGAACACTGAAGAACCTGCGTTGATGGCAGGAGACTACAATGTCATTCCGCAGGCTGAGGACGCCGCGCGGCCCCAGGCGTGGGAAACCGATGCGCTGTACCTGCCCGAGACCCGCCAGGCCTTTCGCCGGGTTCTGAACCTGGGGTTTACGGATGCCTTCCGCGCCCGCGTGCACGGCCCGGGGCATTACAGTTTCTGGGACTACCAGCGCAATGCACGCGAGCGCAACGACGGCATCCGCATCGACCATGTCCTGCTGACCCCGCAGGCCGCCGACCTGCTGACCGGCTGCGGCATCGACGCCGATATACGGGACCGGACAAAGCCGTCGGACCACGTACCGGTTTGGGTGGAGCTTGACGCCTGACCGCCGGTTTACCGACCGGGGGGCCTAAGCCGCCTCGTCCTGTTCGGCGGCCTGGCGCTGCCACATGGCGGCATAGCGGCCGCCGCGGATCAGCAGGTCTTCGTGGCGGCCCTCCTCGACCACCTCGCCGCGTTCCAGAACGACGATCCGGTCGGCGTCGACGATCGTGGAAAGGCGGTGGGCGATGGTGATCACCGTGCGGCCCTCGCCCATGGCGCGCAGCTCGTCCTGAATGTCCCGCTCGGTCTCGCTGTCGAGCGCGCTGGTTGCCTCGTCCAGAAGCAGGATCGGCGGGTTCTTCAAAAGCGTGCGCGCGATGCCCACGCGCTGTTTCTCGCCGCCCGACAGTTTCAGCCCGCGCTCGCCCACCTGTGTGTCGTAGCCGTCGGGAAGCGTGGAAATGAAATCGTGGATCTTCGCCGCCATGGCAGCGGCCTCGACCTCGCCTCGGCCGGCGTCGGGACGGCCGTAGGCGATGTTGTAGTAGATCGAATCGTTGAACAGCACCGTGTCCTGCGGCACCACGCCGATGGCGGCGTGCAGACTGTCCTGGGTGACGTCGCGCAGGTCCTGGCCGTCGATCCGGAACGCCCCGCCGCTGACGTCGTAGAAGCGGAACAAAAGCCGCCCGATGGTCGACTTGCCGGAACCGGACGGCCCGACGATCGCCACCGTCTGGCCGGCGCCGACGGCGACCGACACGCCCTTCAGCACCGCACGGGTATCTTCATAGGAAAAGCGGACATCGTCCAGTTCCACCTTGCCGCCCTGCACCTTCAGCGCGGGCGCGCCCGGTTTGTCCTGCACCTCGGCGGGCTGTTCCAGAAGATCGAACATCTCGCCCATGTCCACCAGCGCCTGGCGGATCTCGCGGTAGACCGTGCCGAGGAAATTCAGCGGCATGGTGATCTGGATCATGTAGGCGTTGACCATGACGAAATCGCCCACCGTCAGCGCGCCGGACTGCACCCCCAAGGCCGCCATCACCATCACGATCACCAGGCCCGTGGTGATCAGAAGGGATTGGCCGAAGTTCAGGAAAGCCAGCGAATACGAGGTCTTGAGCGCCGCCGCCTCGTAGCGTTCCATCGCGCCGTCGTAGCGCGCGGCTTCGCGCCCCTCGGCACCGAAATATTTCACCGTCTCGAAATTCAGAAGGCTGTCGATGGCCTTTTGGTTGGCGTCGGTGTCCTGGTCGTTCATCTCCTTGCGGATCTTCACGCGCCATTCGGTGACCTTGAAGGTGAACCAGATGTAGATGCCGATGGTGATCACCACGACCGCGAGATACCAAAGGTCGAAGACCACGGCGAGCACCACCGAGATCATCGCCAGTTCCAGGATCAGCGGGCCGATCGAGAAAAGCAGGAACCGCAGCAGGAACTCGACGCCCTTGACCCCCCGTTCGATGATCCGGCTGAGGCCTCCGGTCTTGCGGGTGATGTGATAGCGCAACGACAGCGCGTGGATATGCCGGAAGGTTTCCAGTGCAAGTTGCCGCAGCGCGCGTTGCCCGACGCGCGCAAAGATCACGTCGCGCAGCTGCTGGAAGCCCACGGTCATCAGCCGCGCCATGCCGTAGGCGACCGTCAGCCCGACGGCGCCGATGGCCAGCATCATCACGGGGTCGGCGCCCTCGCCCGCCAGCGCATCGACCGCGGCCTTGTAAAAGAACGGCGTTCCGACGGCCACCAGCTTGGCCACGAACAGCGCCGCCAGCGCCAGCACCACGCGCCATTTTACCCAAGGATGCGCCGCGGGCCAAAGATAGGGCGCCACGCGGCGGATCGTGCGCCAGCCACTGCGGCGCGCCGCCTCGCTGTCCCAATCCGTCATGGTGGTTCGTCTGGCCATCGCCCGCCTTTCGTCCGGCCCGAAGACCACACCTAATGTGACGGGGCGGGATTTGCCAGTCTTCGCAACAGAGATGAATTTGCTGGAACCGCATTCTACAGTCTCCGGCCCGGTGCGGAGGTTGCGTCACACCGCGCGGAATCACGGCGCGAAGCCCCGCCGCGCGAGCGCCCTAGCGGTCGGGCACGGTAAAGACCTGGCCGGGATAAATCAGATCGGGGTCGCGGATCCGGTCACGATTGGCGTTGAAGACACGCACATAGAGGAAGCCGTCGCCATAGGAGTCCGTCGCGATGCCCCACAGCGTATTGCCCGGCTGCACGGTGATCACCTCAGCGCGCGGTGGGTCCCCCGGGGCCGGCGCCGGGGCCGCGGGTTCGAGCGCGGCCAGCAGCTCGGGCTCTTCCCGCTTGAACGGGGTTTCGACGCGCGACGTCACGGTTCCGCTTGCGTCGATCTCGTCGATGCGCAGGGTGTAGACACCGGTATCGACCTGCGGAAGCGGCGCGCGCCACTGGCCGTCGATGCCGATCTCGGTGGTCTTGATGGGCCGGTTGTTGAGATAGACCCGGACGAACCCGCCCGAGGCGCCGCGCCCGCCGAGCGCCACCTCGCCCGCGGGGTCGTAACTGATGCTGTCGATCACCACCGCCTGCGCGACATCCGGCTGGGGGCCGCCGGGCTGCAGGACCTTGATGCCGGTGTCGTCGGCCAGCAGCACCGACGGGGCGCTCGGCCTGTCGGACCGGTCCGGTGGGTCGAGCGCATCGAGCTGCGTGCCGCCATTATCGGGCACGGGCGCGGATGGCGCGGCGACCCTGGCCTCCACTGCCGGCGAAGCGCCGCGGTCCACGGCTTCAACCGCCGCTGTCTCCGGCGATACCGATGCCGTCTCTGCCGCGGCGGCGGGTGCGTCTGGGGTCTCCGCCGGGGCCTCCGCCACCGTGACCGTCGCCTCGGCGCTCTCGAGAGGCGCCTGAACAGGCTGGGCGGGCGGTTCGGTGGTCTCGGCCCGGGCTGCTGGCAACGCAGAGGATATCTGCGCCGCTTCCACCGGAACGGCGGTCTGCCTGGTCGCGGCGCCGGGTGTCTCAACGGGCGTTGGCGCCTGGTCGGCAGGGGCCTGCACCGTTTCAGCCGTCGTCTCGGGATCTTCTGTCGGGGGCGCCGTGGCTTCGGGCTGCGGTTCTGCGGCAGTGACAGGTGCCCGGGCCACCGCAACCTGCGGCTCTTCCGCATCGATCTCTGCCGCCTCGCTCTCTTCGGGGGGCGTGGTTGTCTCGACGCTTGCCTGTGCGGTCACGGGCGGCGGAGGGCTGGTATCGACCGGGGCCTCGGCCTTCAGCGTCGGCGTTTCCACGGGACCGTCCAAAGTCTCGGCGGCCTCGACCGGCGCCTCTGCCGCCTCGGGCGCGGGGGCCGCGGCCTCGGGCGCGGGCGGCGGTGTCGCGTCGGGATCCAGTTTCGCCAGGGTTTCCGGCGCCGTCTCTGCCGGGCTCGGGGCCAGGATGACCGTAGCGTTCGAGGCGACCGGCGGTTTGCCCTCGACCTCCATCACCAGGCTCACGGTGCGCGGTTGGTCGGCCGGCGGCACGACGAACAGCGACACGAAATTGCCGCCCGGATCGGCCGGCGCCGCGCCGACCTCGGCCCCGTCGAGCAAGATCCGGATGTCCGAGCGCGGCACGGCCCGGCCCGCGACCAGGGCATTGCCGTCGGCGTCGACACGGACGACATCGAAGCTGGGCAATGCGGCATCGCCGGCCTCTGGCGCGCTGCCTTCGGCGGTGTCGGAAGATGTCTGCGCCGGGACTTCCGCATCCGAGCCCCGCGACGCATCGGCCACTGATGCGCTATCGTGCGGCGGCGCGGCGGCGATGTTGAGGGGCGCGGTTGGGACGTCTGGCTTGACCAGCTGCCAGCCGCCGACGCCCACGGCGACGACCGCCGCAACCACGGCAACCGTGCCGCTTACCGCGCCTCCGCCGAACCACGCTCCGATCCTTGCCAGCATTTTCTTCCCCCAGCCCACAGACACGGCCATGCCTGCAGTTGAGAGAGCATATCAACCCCGCTATCTGTGGTCAAAACACATTGATGCAAGGACAAGATATGGACCCCGCGCAAGTCTCGATCTGTGTATTCTGCGGCTCCCGCGACGGCGTGCATCCCGGCTACCGGCAGGCGGCGCAGGAATTCGGCACGGCGATGGCCGCCGAGGGCTGGCGGCTGGTCTATGGCGCGGGCGATATCGGGCTGATGGGCGCGGTGGCCGAGGCGGCGCAGGCCGCCGGCGGCGACACGTTCGGGGTGATCCCGGTGCACCTGCTGAGCCGCGAGGTCGCCAGGCGCAACCTGCAAAGCTTTATCGTCACCGAAAACATGCACGAGCGGAAAAAGGTGATGTACATGAACTCGGACGCCATCGTGGTCCTGCCGGGGGGCGCGGGATCGCTCGACGAGTTCTTCGAGGTCCTGACATGGCGCCAGCTGGCGTTGCATGCCAAGCCGATCTTTCTATTGAACACAAACGGTTACTGGAACAAGCTCATCTCTCTCGTCGATCATGTGATCTCTGAAGGCTTCGCCGATCAGAGCCTGCGAACCTATGTCGGCGTGGTCGACGAGGTGCCCGAGCTGGTCGCCGCCCTGCGCAACGATCTTTCCTGACGGATCGCGCTGAGCGAATAGGCCCCCAACGCCACCCAGATCAGCGGGAAGGCGATCCCATGCCAGCGGGTGAAGGGTTCGGCAAAGACCAGCGTCGCCACAAGGAATTGCAGTGTCGGGTTGAGGTACTGCACCAGGCCGACCGTCGCCATGGTGATCCGCCGTGAGGCGTAGGAAAACAGGATCAGCGGCGCGGCGGTCAACGGGCCGGACAGCATCAAGACCAGGCTGTCGGACAGGCTGTGTCCGAATGTTCCCAGGTTGCGGCCCGACGGCCCGATCCAGCCCTGATTGTGCACGCCCCAAAGCCACACGGCGGCGAGCGGCATCAAAATCAGCACCTCCGTCGTGACCGACACCACCGGGCCTGTGGTGACGAATTTCTTGATCACGCCATAGACCCCGAAACTCGCCGCCAGCGTCAGCGAAACCCAAGGCGCCGCGCCGAGGCCCCAGGTAAGGACGGCCACGGCGAACGCCGCCAACCCCACCGCCGCCCACTGCGCCCCACTGAGCCGTTCGCGCAACAGAACCACGCCGAAGAGCACCGAAACCAGCGGGTAGACGAAGTAGCCCAGGCTGGTCTCAACCGTGCGCCCGACCTGGATCGCCCAGATGAAAAGGCCCCAGTTGACCGAGATCGTCGCCGCGGCCAACAGGACGGCCAGCGCCCCGCGCGCCGTGCCCAGAACGCGCGCGATCTCGGCAACCCGCCCCTGTGCCGCAAGCACCAGCCCGAAAAGCACCAGCGACCAGATCGTTCGGTGGCTCAGCACCTCCAGAGGCGGCACATGCGCCAAGAGCTTGTAGAAGATCGGCGACAGGCCCCAGATCAGGCAGGCCGCGATCATCGCCGCGATGCCTTTGGCCGCCTCAGACGCGCGCATTCCCGAACTCCACAGGCCCGCCCCTTATAGTGGGCTTCCATTGCGTTGCACGCGTTTAACCGTGGATTTTCGCAATGAAAAGGTGCCGCCGGCATTCATCTTAAACGTTTGTTTCTAAAAAGTATTCTCCCTTTGAGTGAGATCAAGTTTCGGCCTGCCATGCCCGGATAGGTTGCGTGTCCGGCCAAAGTCCGGCCGGGGCGCAGAAAGCGCCGGTTCACTGACACGTCAGGATGGGAGGCACTCATGGCGACGTCGAAAGACAAGATCCAGTACCGCAGCGACTTTAAGATGCGGCTGCTGGAGAATCCGAATTTCTTCGGCACCCTGTCAAAGATGGGGGTGCAGGAGATACAGCCACCGGTCTTCGAGTTGATTGGGGACACGCATTACGAGGAACTGACCTGCATCGGCTTCAACCCGCTGAACGATCTTCTTTCGGCGACGGTGAAGATCAAACAGCAATCCGGGTATTCCGGCGGGCCGTGTTCGCCCGGCTCGTTCGAGTATGTGCGGTTCTATGTCGACTACGGCGACGGAACTTGGGTCGATTCAGGTGTCGGCAGTTTCAACGTGCACGATTTCGGGATGCCGGAGGATTTCGTGTATGCGGTCAAGGTCGCGCTGGACCCGGTGAAGCGGGCATTTTGCTACAAGGACGCGGTGTTGCCCAAGGTCCGTGCGATTCTGTCCTGGGATGACATCCCGCCGGAAAACCAACCCGATTGGCCGCCGGTCTGGGGCAACGTGCTCGAGGCCGATATCCAGCTGGAACCGTTGCCCAACCTCGAGCTTTTGTTCGAGGGCTTTCAGATCGGCATTCCGGAAAAGATCGACCCGGTCATGATCGAGAAGGTCAAGGCGGCGGCAAAGCCGTTTCCGCTGCCGCCGAAAAAGGCGCTGTCGCTGTCGAAACAGCTGAAAGCGATCGACCGGTCGGACCAGAAGACCGCGCTGCGGGCGCTGATGCCCAAGATGCAGAAGCTTGCGGCCAAGCCGTCGAGTTTCGACGCGACGAACGAGGCCAAGAAGTTCAAGTCCTTGGGATTTGATATCGGCGAGATGACCGATCAGTATGTCGGGCTGGCGTCCGACATGACCTATGAGCAGTTGCACTGCGTCGGTCTCGACCGCGCTGCGCGAGAGCTTTACGGCATCGTTCAGGTCAAGAAGCCCTACGGGTTCTCGGGCGGTCTTTGCGACAAAGGCAGCAAGGAATACGTGGCCTTCTATGTCGATTTCGGCAGCGGCTGGGAATATCAGGGCACGTCCGAGGTCGAGGTTCACGACATCTCTCCGCTTCCCGCAGGCGGGCTTTGGTATCAGGTGTCGCATCCCGTCGATCTGGACGGTCACCGCCAGGAATGGTGCAATACCGGCAAGGCGCGGGTGCGGGCGATCCTGTCATGGAACACCAAGCCGACGCCCGGAGACGAGACCTACAACCCCAAGTTCGGCAACTGGCTCGAAAGCTGGATCGAGGTCGAGCCGCTGCCCGAAGGCGCACCCGTCGGAGAGCTTGGTATCACCCTGCACTCAATCGGCAATATTCCCAAGGGCAATATCGAACCGACGGGATATGCGGACGGCTGGAACAACGACGGTACGTTCAAAGCGGACCAGAGCCCGTTCGGTGGGCAGATCGTGATCAAGGTCGATGTGACGTCCGCTCCGGGGCCCCTGGAGTATCAGATCCTGCTTACGGAACCATCCGGGTCCGGCCAGCAAGTCTACTCGAGTTCATTCCATCAGATCGTGAGACAAACCGACGGCACCAGTCAGCCCGAGACGCAAGTGGCGTCCCCGGACGGCTGGTTTACGCACTTGCCGACGGCGAGCACCAAGATCCTGGAAAGCCCGATGCTGGTCGCAAGGCTGACTGGACAGAAAAACGGCTTGCACACCGTTCAAGTGAGGTTCCGGCATGCGGTTACAAAGGCGGATCTCGGCCAAACCATCGAGAAACCGTTCGTGGTGGACAATACCCGCCCCGAAGTCATGCTCGCCATCACCAGCGGCGCGGGCAATTGTGGCAAGTTCACCATCGGCGATAAGATCGAAGGCACCTTCGAGATGCTGGATATGCACTTCAATTCTGTCTCGCTGAGAGTGGAGCCCAACGCCGAGGCCAAAGGGGGAACGATCAGCATGTACCTGGGTGCGGTGTCGCCGGCCAATCTGATCGCCGAGGATACCAGCGCGAGCTCCACGGTCGTCAGTTTCGACGTCGACGATCACGATCCCGGCTACGGCAATCCGGTGTCCGGTACCTGGCAGTTGGACACCACGGGTATGTTGCCCTGCGGGTTTACCGTCGAAATCCACGGACGCGACCGCACGATCGTCAACAGTGAAAACGATCATTGGTGGCGGCGCACAAGCGTCGGATTCTGCCTGGAAGAACCGGAATCGTAGCAAGCGCGGTGCGGTGCCCGGCAGGGCGCCCGCATCAGAGAATGAAAAGGACGCCCGCCTGACGGCGGGCGTCGCATCGTTCGAACGGCTCGCCGCGCCCTACATCCGGCTTGCGACGTTTTCCCAGTTCACCAGGTTGTCGAGGAAATTCGCCAGATAGGCCGGGCGCTTGTTGCGGAAGTCGATGTAGTAGGAATGCTCCCACACGTCACAGCCCAAAAGCGCGGTCTGGCCGAAGCAGAGCGGGTTCACGCCGTTTTCGGTCTTGGTTACCTTCAGCCCGCCATCGGCGTCCTTGACCAGCCAGCACCAGCCCGAGCCGAACTGGCCGACGCCGGCCGCGGTGAACTGTTCCTTGAACGCATCGACCGAGCCGAAGCTGTCGGCGATCGCCGCCTGCAGTTCGGACGGCATCGACGAGGCGCCGGGGCCCATCATCTCCCAGAACTGGTTGTGGTTCCAAAGCTGGCTGATGTTGTTGAAGATGCCGTTCTGGGCGACCGCATTGGCGTCGTAGGTGCCGGTGATGATCTCTTCCAGCGACTTGTTTTCCCACTCGGTTCCCGCGATCAGCTTGTTGCCGTTGTCGACATAGGCCTTGTGATGCAAGTCGTGGTGGTATTCCAGCGTTTCCTTGGACATGCCGTCTGCGGCAAGTGCGTCATGCGCATACGGCAGATCGGGAAGTTCGAAAGCCATGGTCTAATCCCCCTTTGGCGGCGGTTGAAATCTGCCGCTTGATGGAGGGCAGCCGACCCAAAGGTCAAGTCCAAAGGCGCATCATCGCACGATGCGGAAGTTGAAATCCGCCGTGCCAAGCGCCTGCCAGAGCCTGAGCCAGACCGGCAGCATGGCCTCGGTCCCGCGTGCGGCCGATATGCCGCCCAGGTCGATGGGCCCGGTCCAGCCGAATTCATTCAGAAGTTGCACCACCGCCGCCTTGGCCGCGGCGTCCTCGCCGCAGATGAACACATCCGACCGGCCCGGCACCCGGTCGGGATGCACCATCACGTCGGCGTTCATGGTGTTGAGCGTCTTGACCACACGCGTGTCGGGCAGCTTACTCTGAACCTCTTCGCCCAGCGAGGTGGTGTTCGACAGCCCCTCGATCAGCACCGGCGGCATGCCGCGCGAGAAATCGAGCGGGTTTGACACGTCGACCAGGATCTTGTCGGCAAGCGGCGCAGCCCCGGCCAGATCCAGCACGTCCAGCGCGATATCGCCGCGTACGGCAAGAAAGACCGCCTCGCCATGGGCCGCAGCCTCGGCGAAAGTGCCCGCAGAGGCCGTGCCCGTCTGCGCCCGCAGCCAATCCTGCGCCGGCTCGCTGGCAGCACTCCGGCTGCCCATCTTGACGTCATGACCCAGACCGACGAGCCGCGTTGCCAGCGCGCGGCCCACCATGCCGGTGCCTAGAACACCAATCCTCATCGCTCGGACCCTCCGTTGACCGCGCCCGGGGCGGGCGTTCCGGCAGAATGCCGTCAATCGGCACTCCGCGCCACCCCGAACCCGGTCCGCAACGGCACAAGCGGCGGCGGGGCCCCGTCGCAGCCGGAGGCGAAGACGGGGAGAACGATGCAGCGCCGCAGGCGCTTCCGCCGGAAATCCGCCCGCTCAGAAAAACCCGACTTCGCTGCCGGGGGTCGCGGCCGCCGTCAGGATGTCGAAGACATATTGCGCGACCGAGCGGAAGCATATCACCTCGAACATGTGCTCGTCGCGCATCCAGAACGCCGCCGGCACCTGTGCCAGGCGGGTGCGGCGGAACCGCCCCGGGGCAAAGCCCGCGGGTGACATGTCGGCCGGCGTCAGCTTGGCAAGGACCTCGCGGGCGTCGAGACCCGAGACGACGAACCGCGCACGGGCGTCCGACACGTTGGTCGCCAGGTAATGCGTGCCGGCCAGAAGTTTATCGATGGCGGCAACCCCGGCGCCGGCCTGATCGTACGGACACAGCACCAGAATCTCGTCGGGCGACATCCAGCAAAGACCCTTGTCGCCCGCGCAGTTCGCCTCGCCCTGCCCGGGAAAATCCACGCCCGCAACACCGGTGGCCGCGGTCTTCACTTGCGTCGAGGCGAGATCGCCCCGCAGCGTGATCATCCCGCACGGACCGGCTTCCTCGACTTTCACCAAGCCTTCGAAGATCGCGCCCTGCAGCGCAGAGACCGGCTCAGACATTCTGCTTCTCCCCGTCCGGGTCGTAGAAGACCGGGCTGACGATCTTCGCCTTGACGGCCGCTTTGCCGCCATCGGTGCGCGGGAACTCCAATACCTCGCCCATGCGGTCGGGTCCGTGTTTCACCAGCCCCATGGCGATGCCCCTGTTCAGCGTCGGCGAGTGGTACGTCGATGTCACGCGTCCCTGCACGTTGCGCTGGCCGTTGGCATTGCTGTCCGGCGCGGTGGCATAGGCCCCATCCGGCAGGACCGATCCATCGAGCGTTTCCAGGCCCACCAGCTTCCACCGGTCCGGATCGGTCATATGGGTCCGCTCCTGCGCGCGCTTGCCCAGATAGTCGGTCTTTTTCTTCGAGATCGCCCAATCGAGTCCCAGATCCTGCGGGATCACCGTGCCGTCGGTCTCGTCGCCGATCATGATAAAGCCCTTCTCGGCCCGCATGATATGCAGGGCCTCGGTGCCGTACGGCATCACGCCGAACCCGGCGCCCGCCTCGAGAAGCGCGTCCCAAAAGGCCCGGCCCCGATGGGCATCGACGGCAATCTCGAACGACAGTTCCCCTGAGAAACTAATGCGGTAGACGCGGACCTTGAAGTCACCGATCTGGCCATCGGCCCACCCCATGAAGGGCAGCGCCCCGGCCGACAGGTCCATGCCGCCCATCAGGTCCAGCACCTCGCGGGCCTTGGGGCCGACGACGGCCACCTGCGCGTATTGCTCGGTCAGGTTCGCGGTCCAGACCTTCCAGTCCCACCACTCGGTCTGCAGCCATTCCTCCATATGGGCATGGATCCGATCGGCGCCGCCCGTGGTTGTGTGGCACAGGAACGTCTCGTCGTCGATCCGGGCCACCACGCCGTCATCGGTCAGAAACCCGTTCTCGGTGCACATCAGCCCATAGCGGCAGCGCCCCGGCTTCAGCGTCGACATCATGTTGGTGTGCATCATGTCGAGGAACTTGCCCGCATCGGCCCCCTTCACCAGGATCTTGCCAAGCGTCGAGGCATCCAGCAGCCCGAGATTTTCGCGGGTATTGCGCACCTCGCGCTGCACGGCCTCTTCGACGCTTTCGCCAGGCCGCTGATAGCAATAGGGCCGCCGCCAATGGCCCACCGGTTCCCAATAGGCGCCGTTTTCGGCGTGCCAATCGTGCATCGGCGTGCGGCGCAGCGGCTGAAAGATCGCGCCTCGTGCCTCACCCGCAATCGCCCCCATCGAAATCGGTGTGTAGGGCGGGCGGAACGTGGTGGTGCCAACCTGCGGAATCTCCTCATTCAAACTCTGAGAAAGCACCGCAAGACCGTTGATATTGCTGAGTTTTCCTTGATCTGTAGCCATGCCCAACGTGGTGTAGCGCTTGGTGTGTTCGACGCTTTCGAACCCTTCGCGCGCGGCCAGTTGCACATCCGACACCTTCACGTCGTTCTGGAAATCCAGCCACATCTTGGCGCGTAAGGCAGCCCCGGCACCCTGCGGCATCAGCCAGACCGGTTCCAACGGCGCGGCCTCTTCGGCAGCAGCGCTTGGCGCCGTCTTCTTGCGCCGCTTGTGCCCGCAGGCCAGCGCAGCGGCCCGCCCCTGGGCATCGGCATCGGCCAGCACGTCCCGCGTGCCCATCGCCCCGTTGGCGATCCCGGCAGCGCGAACGAATCCCGCACCGTCGGCGCCGATCGGCGGCCGAGCGACATCGGGGCGGAAATGCGCGTTCTCTTCATCCCAGACCAGCTTGCCGCCGCAATGGGACCACAGGTGCACCACCGGCGACCAGCCGCCCGACATCGCCACCGCATCGCAGGTGATATCCTGCAGCGCCGCACCCTCGCCCGCCTGGGCGGAAACCGCCACGCCCTCGACCCGCGCGCGGCCCTTGACCTTGGCCACCGCGCGGCCGGTCTCGACCTTTATGCCCAGATCGCGCGCCGCCTGGATCAGGGGGGATGCCGGCGCAGGCCGGGCGTCGATGATCGCGGGCACCTCGAGTCCCGCCTGTTTCAGCGCCAGCGCCGTGCGGTAGGCATCGTCGTTGTTGGTCACCACCACGGTGCGGTCGCCGGGGCTGACGCCCCAGTTCACCACGTAATCCCGGATCGCACCCGCCAGCATCACACCGGGCAGATCGTTGCCCGCGAAACTCAGCGGCCGCTCGATGGCGCCGGTGGCCGTGACCACCTGTTTCGCCCGGATCTTCCACAACCGGTGCCGCGGCAGGCCCTCCTGAGGATCGTGATCGCCGAGCCGCTCGTAGGCCATGACGTAACCATGATCATAGATCCCGGCCCCCATACAGCGCCTGCGCAGGCGGATATTCTCTTCGGCCTCAAGCGCTTCGACGGTGTCGTTCACCCACTCTGCGGCTGGCATCCCGTCGATCTCGGCCCCATCCACCGGCGCACGTCCGCCCCAATGGGCGGTCTGCTCGATCAGCAAAACCCGTGCCCCCGCCGCACCGGCCTGCCGCGCGGCGGCAAGGCCGGCGATGCCGCCGCCGATCACCAGTACGTCCACATGGGCGTAGAAGTGTTCGTAGATATCCGCGTCGCGGTCCTTCGGCGCCTTCCCGAGGCCCGCCGACTGCCGGATGAAGGGTTCGAACACATGCTTCCAGGCGGGCCGCGGCGCCATGAAGGTCTTGTAATAGAACCCCGCCGGCAAGAACCGGCTGGCGTAGTTGTTGATGACGCCGACGTCGAATTCCAGGCTCGGCCAGTGGTTCTGGCTGGTCGCGCGCAGCCCGTCGAACAGCTCGGTCGTGGTCGCGCGCTGGTTCGGCTCGTGCCGTGGTCCCTGGCCGAGGTTCACCAGCGCGTTCGGCTCTTCCGCCCCGCTCGCGACGATGCCGCGCGGGCGGTGGTACTTGAACGACCGGCCGACCAGCGTCTGGCCGTTGGCCAGCAGGGCCGAGGCCAGCGTGTCGCCGGCAAAGCCCCGCATGCGCTTGCCGTTGAAGGTGAAGTCCACCGCCTTGCTGCGGTCGAGCAGACGCCCGCCTGATGCCAGCCGCGTGCTCATGAGAAGGCCCCCCACGACCAGCCCGGGCGTTTGCCGGTGATCCTGTCGCAAATCTCCTGCGGCGGCTCGGTGACCTGCGCCGGGTATGTGCCGAACACCTCCATCGTCACCGTGCAGCGGGCGGCGTGGAACCACTTGCCGCAGCCGCTGGCATGCCGCCAGCGTTCGAAATGCACGCCCTTGGGGTTTTCGCGGTGGAACAGGTAGCGCTCGAAGGCATCGTCCGGCGTGCCTGGCCCGGCCCGTTTCAGATGCGCCTCGCCGCCGGGGGAAAGCTCGGTTTCGTCGGCGTCGACGCCGCAATAGGGACAGTGCAGGATCAGCATGGGCGTCCTTCCGGGACGCCGCCGTCCCTTGGGTCAAAAGTTGGGGTAGACCGGCGGGATCTCGACGGGCACGTGGCTGAGCCCCTGTCCGGTGTAGATGACCGAAAACAGCGCTCCGGCACAAAGCGTGACGGCCACGCCGAAGGTAAAGCCGGCAATGGCCGGCAGCCTGCGGTGCAGGGCGTCTTTGGTCGGTATTCGGGAGAGAATTGCGTGCATGGCGGGCCGTCGGTTGATTGCCTGCCGCCAGATATGGCGCGACCGCGCGAAGGCAAGACCAACGCCGGCGCGGCGCACACGGTCCGTGGAACCGGAGAGGTGGACCGGGGCGGCGTCGCGCCCCGGTCCGCTGCGATTTGGCCGCTACTGGATGTCCTCGACGGGCGCGGCCGGGGGGGTGCCGGATTGAGGCGCGACATCGGCAGGGTCCCCAATCCCCGCCGGCGCAATCTCGGGACCGGCGGGATCGAGGCCCGTGCTGCCGCTGATGAAGATCGCGGCGAAGAGCAGGACGACGGCGATCCCGGCAACGAGGATCCAGAATCCGCCGCCGCCCGTTTCAGAACCGGCCATGCGGCTGGCCCTGCCCGGGTTCGGGCGCAGATAATCGTCAGACATGATGTGTCCTCCTTTCGAGGACCCGATCCTGCAGTTACGGGCGCGCGTTTGGGAAGATAGGCGGAATTCCCCGGCCGGTTTGCGCCGGATGCCGCGAATACCGCCCCGAATGCCCGGCTAGAGATTGCCGAAACGCTCAAATTCGCCCTTGGGTTGTTCACCAGCCCGCCCATCCCGTCAGCTTCGCAACCGGTCGCGACAAGGCCGCACCGCCGATTCCAGCTTGCGCCGCTGCTGCAGCGGCATCTCGACCCGGTCGACACTGCCGCCCAAAGCAACGCGTAGTATCTGCCAGGGCCCAAGAATCTTCAAAAATTCTTGGCGAAATTCTTCGAAGAAAGTTGGCCCCGGCGGACATCAATGCGCCACACCCGCCGCGACGCTTTCGTCGATGAACCGCCCCTCGCGGAACCGCTCCAGCCCGAACTCGGCGGTCAGCGGCGAGGCGCCCTTGGCCATCAGTTCGGCAAAGCCCCAGCCCGAGCCGGGGATCGCCTTGAACCCGCCGGTGCCCCAGCCGCAGTTGATGAACACGCCCTCCACCGGCGTCTTCGACAGGATCGGAGAGCGGTCGCCGGTCATGTCGACGATCCCGCCCCATTGCCGCAGCATCTTCAGCCGGCTGATCATCGGGAAGGTCTCGACCAGCGCGCGCACGGTTTCCTCGATATGGTGGAACGACCCGCGCTGGGTATAGTTGTTATAGCCGTCCGCGCCGCCGCCGATCACCATCTCGCCCTTGTCGGACTGGCTCATATAGCCGTGCACCGTGTTGGCCATCACGACGACGTCCATGCAGGGCTTGATCGGTTCGCTGACCAGCGCCTGCAGCGCAACGGATTCGACCGGCAGCCGGAACCCCGCCATCTCGGCCACCACGCCGGAATGCCCGGCCACGACGATGCCCAGCTTGCCGCAGGCGATATCGCCGCGTGTGGTCGCCACGCCGGTGACCTTGCCGCCCTCGGTCTTCACGCCGGTGACCTCGCATTTCTGGATCACATGCATGCCCATGGCCGAGCAGGCCCGCGCATAGCCCCAGGCCACCGCATCGTGCCGCGCGGTGCCGCCGCGCGGCTGCCAGAGCGCGCCGAGAACCGGATAGCGCGGGCCGTCGATATTGATGATCGGGCACAGCTCCTTGACCCTTTGCGGCCCGATGAATTCGGTCGCCACGCCCTGCAACGCATTGGCATGCGCGGTGCGCCGATAGCCGCGGATCTCGTGCTGGGTCTGGGCCAGCATCATCACGCCGCGGGGGCTGAACATCACGTTGTAGTTCAGATCCTGGCTGAGGGTTTCGTAAAGCGACCGGGATTTCTCGTAGATCGCGGCAGAGGCGTCCTGCAGGTAGTTCGACCGGATGATCGTGGTGTTGCGGCCCGTATTGCCGCCACCGAGCCAGCCCTTTTCCAGGATCGCGACGTTCTTCACCCCGTGGTTCTTGCCCAGGTAATAGGCCGTCGCCAGCCCGTGGCCCCCGGCGCCGATGATCACGACGTCATAGCGGTCCTTCGGCTGGGGGCTGCCCCAGGCCCGGTCCCAGCCGGTATGGCCGCGCAGCGCTTCGCGGGCGATGGCAAAGGCGGAATAGCGTTTCATTCTGGCTCGAATCCCCTTGTCGGGCGCAAGGGCCCGCTGAGGGTTATGGAATCCGCGGCCCGCACTGCCAAGACGCATCGCGGCACTCGGCCCCCGATAAACGACATGGGGGCCGCGGGCGTGAGGCATCCTGTCCCGCTTTGGGGGTTTTGCCGGGGGGACAGGCGTTCTACATGGAAAGCCATGACGATGGGTGCAACATGCTGTTCTGGCTGATCGCCGCCGCGCTGACCCTGGCCGTCGCCGGGCTGCTGGTCATGGCGCTGATGCGTGCGCGCGCCGCCTCCGACCGGGAACCGGCCCATGACGTGCAGGTTTACCGCGACCAGCTGCGCGAGGTCGAGCGCGACCTTGCCCGCGGCGTGGTGACCGAGGACGAGGCGGGGCGCGTGCGGGTCGAGATCTCGCGTCGGCTGCTGGAGGCCGACAAGGCAGCGTCGGGGGCCGGTGCGCCAGGCACGGCCCCCCGGACGCTGTCGCTGGCCGCTGCGGGCGGGATCGCCTTGGTGCTGGTGGGCGGCGCGCTGGGGCTTTACGCCGTGATCGGCGCGCCGGGCTATTCGGACCTGCCGCTCAAAACCCGCATCGCGCTGGCCGATGCCGCCCGGGCCGACCGGCCGGGCCAGGCCGAGGCAGAGGAACAGGCCGCCGCGGGGCTGCCCTCGGTGCCGCAGGCCAGCCCGGAATTCTTGGCTCTGATGGACCGGCTGCGCGCGGCCGTGGCCGAAAGCCCCGACGACCTGCAGGGTCAGGAACTGCTGGCCCGCAACGAGGCCCGGTTGGGCAATTTCTCGGCCTCGCACCTGGCGCAGGCCAGGGTGATCGAACTGAAGGGCGACGCGGCGATCGCCGATGACTACGGCACGCTGGCCGACCTGATGGTGCTGGCGGCGGGCGGCTATGTCTCGCCCGAGGCCGAGGCGGCGTTGACCAGGGCGCTGGAGCTGGAGCCGCGTAACGGCCCGGCGCGGTATTACACCGGGCTCTTGCACGCGCAGACCGGGCGCCCGGATCTGGCGTTCCGTGTCTGGCGGGCGCTTTTGGCCGAAAGCCGGCCGGACGCGCCCTGGGTGCCGCCGATCGAGGCGCAGATCCGGCAGATGGCGCAACTGGCCGGCGAGCGCTATGTCCCGCCGCGCCCGCCCGCGACACCCACGGGCCCGGGCCCCAGTGCCGCCGATATGGCGGCCGCGGCCGAGATGAGCGCCGAAGACCGCGAGGCGATGATCCGCGGCATGGTCGACGGTCTGGCCGAACGGCTGGCCGACGAGGGCGGACCGCCGCAGGACTGGGCCCGGCTGATCGGGGCGCTTGGCGTTCTGGGCGAGACCGAGCGCGCGGGCGCGATCTGGGCCGAGGCGCAGGAGGTGTTCGCCGACGCGCCGCAGGCGGTCGAGGCGATCCGGCAGGCCGCCCGCAATGCCGGGGTCGCCGAGTGATCTGTGACGACATCGCCGATTTCGCCGCCGCCCTCCCCCCCAACCGGGCGATCGCCGGGCTCGACCTGGGGACGCGGACCATCGGTGTCGCGGTCTCGGACGCGTTGCTTTCGGTGGCGACGCCGCTGGAGACCATCCGGCGGAAGAAATTCGCAACGGATGCAGGGCGGCTGTTGCAGATCGCGGCAGAGCGCGATCTGGCAGGGTTTGTGCTCGGGCTGCCGTTCAACATGGACGGCACCGAGGGACCGCGCTGTCAGTCGACGCGGGCCTTTGCCCGCAATCTGGCGGGGCTTTGCGACCTGCCGATCGGGTTCTGGGACGAACGATTGTCGACCGTGGCCGCCGAGCGGGCGCTGTTGGAGGCGGATACGACACGGAAACGTCGCGCAGAGGTGATCGACCATGTCGCAGCCGGGTATATCCTGCAGGGAGTTTTGGACCGCCTGCGCCATCTGAGGGAAGCCCCGTGAAAGACGACATCTGGACCCGGGACGAGATCGAGTCGCCCTGCGTGCGCATTTGCGTGGTGCACCCCGAGGCGCGGCTTTGCACCGGCTGTCTGCGGTCGATCGACGAGATCGCGCGCTGGTCCAGGATGACGCCGGCGGAGCGGCGCATGGTGATGGCGGACTTGCCCGCGCGTGCCGGGCTGTTGCGCCAGCGGCGCGGCGGCCGCGCCGCACGTCTGAAGCGGGACGCAGGGCCCGCGAACTGACTGCGTCACACGGCGCGCACAATATGGCAAACGCCCGCTACTCGGCCGGCACGGCGGCAGGTTCGGCCTGCTTCGGGAAGGGAACCAGGCGTGCCTGATCCTCGTCCCAGAGCTTCAGGCGCAGGCTCGCGATCGCCTGGCGCCACGTCACGCGGCGCGGCGAATATTTCGCCGGCAGCCCGTGATGGCACTTGCGCAGCGCGTAGGACGGGATCGATGGGTTGTAGTGATGGATGTCGTGATAGGCGATGTTGCCCGTGCCGATGTCCCACCAATGACCCAGATCCAGCGCAGACGACCCCTGCAGCGCGGCCTGCTTGTAGTCGAGATCGGGTTTGCGGTCCCAATACGCATCTTCGAAGTTGTGCTGCAGATAGACCAGGAACACGCCGATCACGGCGCAGACGACGGCGACGACGGCCAGCGTGATCGGCCCGACCCAGCCGAAAAGCAGATACAGCAGAAAAATCCAGCCTGCGAGCATGGCGTTGTGCGCCAGAACGCCCGGGACGCCGATCTTCAGCGTGTTCTTCGGCCAACGGTAGTGAAAGAAGAACACGAAAACGCCGCCGATCGGCATCAGAAAGAACGGATTGCGGTAAAGCCGGTAGCCCAGGCGCCTCCACGGTCCCGCCTCGTTCCATTCGCGCAGCGTCATGGTGTGGATCTCGGTCGTCTCGCGGTGATCGAGATTGCCGAGATAGGCGTGGTGCATGTTGTGATTGTACTGCATCGCCCGGAACGGGGCGAGCGTGATCGGCGACAGGGCATAGCCCGCCCATTCGTTCATCCAGCGTCTGGAGAACAGCGAATGATGCCCGCAATCGTGCTGCAGGACGTAAAGGCGCACACCGGCAAAGGCCGAGACCAGGATGAACGGCGGCGCTGCCCACCAATAGGGCGAGGCCACGATCAGCACCGTGGCGAAGAACACCAGCAGAAACGCCGCGTAGCTGCCAAAGAAGCTGAGTGCGCCGATCCGGTCGTCCTTGGCGGTCCAGTCCTTGAGATATTCGCGAATGTCGGTGTCGTATGCGACGCTCATCGTCTCCCTCGTGCGCGTAGCTGTCACGGGCCCAGGAAAGCGGCTTGGAATGGTTAATATTGGATTCGCCCGGCCTTTGTCCAGCTTTGCAGGCGCAGAAAGACGCGGCTATTCGGCCGGAACCTGCGCAGGCGGCAGCCCGCGCAATTCGGCGCGCAGCGGCGGGAACGGCACCATCCGGCGCGTCTCTTCATCCCAGAGCTTCCAGCGGATACAGCGCAGGCCGTCGATAAGACCGATGCGGACCGAGTTGAAATGCGGGCTGAGCGCGCGGTGGCAGTCCTTCAGCCGGTAGCTCGGCACATTGGCGTTCAGGTGATGGATGTCGTGGTAGGCGATGTTCGCGGTGCAAAGGTCGAAGAACCAGCCGAAATCCAGCACGGCAGAGCCTTCCATCGCCGCGGTGTCGAAGTCGAGCTGCGGCTTGCGGCCCCAGTAGACGGTTTCGAAATTGTGGTGGACATAAGGTATCAGAACGCCCGTCGAGACGGCCAGCGCGACGCTGCCCAGCCAGACCAGAAGGCCGGTCCAGCCGAAGGACCAGAACAGCGCCCCCAGAAAGGCCGCGACCATCGCGTTATGCACCCACAGATCGGCCAGCCCCGCCTCGCGGGAGTTTTTCGGATAGCGGTACTGCAGGACATAAAGCAGCGTGGGGCCCACCAGAAACAGCACGAAAAAGCTGCGGTAGAAACGATAGCCGAGGCGCCGGTGCCACGAGGCCTGGCGGTATTCGGCCAGCGTCATCACGTAGATCTCCGAACTGTCGCGGCGGTCGAGGTCGCCGATATGGGCGTGGTGCAGGTTGTGGTTGTGGCGGGTGGCGTTGAACGGCGTCAGCGAGAACGGCGACAACAGGCGCCCGACGAAGTCGTTGAGTTTACGGGTGGTGAAATACGAGCCATGGCCGCAATCGTGCTGCAGCATGTAAATCCGCACGCCACAGATCGCCGAGACGGCCATAGCGGGCAGTCCGGCATACCATCGGCCCGCCTGGAAGGCCAGGATCGCGCCGATCAGCGACGCCATGTAGACCGCCAAGGTCAACACGGTGTTGACCGCAGCGATACGGTTGTCGCGCGTGGTATACGCGCGGGTCATCTGCCGGATGCTACCCATGTCTGCCCGAGCCCCTTACCCCTGACTACACCCGGATGCCCCCCGCATCCGACGCCGGCGATCATAGCCCCGGGCGGGGTGAATGCAATCGATTGCAGTGCCGCGCCCGGCGGCCCTTGCCGGACGCCACCCGGGCCTTACGTGCCGGGCGCCGGTTTCCCGAGGTGTTTGCGCAGCCGCGACGGGGTGGATTTCTTCCGATCCTTGTAGGGATTCGCGTCGGCCTGACTGCGCAGATGCAGCCGGATCGGCGTGCCCGGCATGTCGAAATCCTCGCGCAGCCCGTTGATCAGATAGCGCGTGTAGCTGTCGGAAAGCTTGTCGGGATGGCTGCACATCACCACAAAGCCGGGCGGCCGGGTCTTGGCCTGGGTGATGTACCGAAGCTTGATGCGGCGCCCGCCGGGTGCGGGGGGCGGGTGCGCCTGCAGCATGCCCGTCAGCCACTGGTTCAGCCGGGCGGTGGGTACGCGGCGGTTCCAGACCTCGTGCGCCTTCAGGATCGCGGCGTGCAGACGGTCGAGCCCCCTGCCCGTCAGCGCCGAAACGGTCACCAGAGGTGCACCGCGAAGCTGCGGCAAGAGGCGTTCAAAGGCCTCGCGCAGTTCCTTCAGTTTCGCCTGCTTCTCGGGCTCCGCGTCCCATTTGTTGACGGCGAGCACGACCGCCCTGCCCTCGCGCTCTGCCAGATCGGCGATGCGCAGATCCTGGCTTTCGAACGGGATCGCGGCGTCCAGCAGGACGACCACGACCTCGGCGAATTTCACCGCGCGCAACCCGTCGGCGACGCTGAGCTTTTCCAGCTTTTCCTGCACACGCGCCTTCTTGCGCATGCCGGCGGTGTCAAAGATGCGCATGCGGGTGCCCTGCCAGTCGGCAGTGACCGAGATGGCGTCGCGGGTGATCCCGGCCTCGGGACCGGTCAGCAGGCGGTCCTCGCCGAGGATTGCGTTGATCAATGTGGACTTTCCCGCGTTGGGACGGCCGACGACGGCGATCTGCATAGGCTTTTGGGGACCGGCGTCGGCATCGATATCCACATCCGTCCGCGGCGCATCCGCCACGGCGCGGGCCGCGAAACCGTCGGCAAGCGGGGTCAGAACGGCAAGCAGGTCGCTAAGACCCTCGCCATGTTCGGCAGACAGCCGGATCGGCTCGCCAAGACCGAGGGCATAGGCTTCCAGGACGCCGGCTTCGGCCGCCTGCCCCTCGGCCTTGTTGGCGCCGAGGATCACATGGGCCGATTTGCGGCGCAGGATATCGGCGAAAACCTCATCGGCGGGCAGAACGCCGGCACGGGCGTCGATCATGAACAGGCAGATATCGGCCATCTCCACAGCACGCTCGGTCAGCCGGCGCATCCGGCCCTGCAGGCTTTCGTCGGTCGCCTCCTCGAGCCCGGCGGTGTCGATCACGGTAAACCGCAGATCGCCAAGCCGCGCCTCGCCCTCGCGCAGGTCGCGGGTCACGCCGGGCCGGTCATCGACCAGGGCCAGGCGCTTGCCCACGAGGCGGTTGAAGAGCGTCGACTTGCCCACATTGGGGCGGCCGACGATGGCAAGGGTAAAGGACATGGGCCACGCGCATGGTTTGCTGCAGATCGCGGCTTTTACCTTGCATTGACCGGCGGATGCAATTTCAATCCGTCGGTTTGCGGCACCGGCGCAAGCCGCTGCGAAGCGGCTGGTCGCGCGAATTCGAAATCGCGTTCAAAAGGCCGTTCGAACCACCTTGCGCAAGGCGCTTCGAAGCGCCGTGCCCGCCGGATCAGCGATAGGCGTGAAGCTGGCCGTTGCGCGAGATCACGTACATGGTGCCGCCGGCAAAGGCCATGTTGCTGGCCGCTCCGCCGGGGATCTCGACAGTCGCCATCGGATCACCGGTTTCAGGGTTGTAGGCGGTCAGGCTGCCGTCGTCCGAGGCCAGCCAAAGCCGCCCGCCCGCCAGCACCGGGCCGTAATAGGCAAAGATCGACCGGCGCCGCTTTGCCCGGTCGCGCTTGAAATAGGGCAGTTCGCGGGTCCAGATCTCGCCGCCCGTTTCGGCGTCGAGCCGCACCAGCTCGGCCGCGTCCGAGACCAGAAAGACCGATCCCCCGGCGACCCAGACCGGCCCATAGGCGCCGTGGTTCGCGGTCCAGAGCCGGGCGCCTGAGTTGAGGCTCATCGCCGCGGCCCGGCCCGATTGGTTCGCGGTATAGATCACGTCGCCCGCCACCACCGGGTCGGCGGCGATGTCGGTGATATTGGCATAGGCCTTGCCGCGTCGCGCCCCCGAGACGGCGGCGCCCCAGAGCCGCACGCCGCCCTGGCGCAGCGCGGCCACCAGCTCTCCCGAGCCGAAGGGAAAGACGGCCACCGTGTCCGAGACCGCGGGTGCCGCACCGCCGACGACGCCAGAGACGCTCGGCGTGCCCGGCAGTTGCCATCGCACACGCCCCTCTTTGGTCTCGATCGCCCAGGCGACGTTGTCGCGGCTGACGATATAAGCCAGATCGCCATAGATCGTCGGGCTGGAGGTGGCGGGCGCATCGAGCCGCTGGCTCCAGATTTCCGCGCCGGTGGCGGGATCGAGCGCGGCGATCTCGCCAAAGCCGGTGGTGACGAAAAGGCGGCCGTCCGCATAGGCCACCCCGCCGCCAGAGGCGTCGCCATCGCGGTCGCTTTCGGGCGTCAGATCGCGCGCCCAGAGCGTCGCACCGCCGGTCGAGGTGGCGGTGACGCGGGCGCGGGCATCGAGGGTGAAGATGCGCCCGTCCGCGACAACCGGGCTGGAGGTGATGCGGTGCTTGCGGCTGTTGCCGGCGCCGATCCCGGCGGTCCAGACGCGTTCGGGTACAGGGCGCAGGGCGACATGTTCGGTGCGGTGCAGCGGATTGCCCGACAGATGCGTCCACTCGGCCGGCGATTGCTGCGGCGGGGCGGCGAAGGCGCGGTCGACGGGCGGGGCTTCGGGATCGGCGGGCGGAGCGACGCCAACGACGGTCTGGGTGCGCACGTCCAGGCGTTCGCCCTCGAGGATGATCTCTTCATCGGCGCAGCCGGCCAGAACAGCGATGGTCAGACCCGCCCCCACGGCTCGAAGAATGCTCACGGCTCGCGTCTCCTCGTCTCTGCCGGGTTTGCCACCCGATTTATTGCCCACGCGAAGCGGCGGGAATGCCTGCTTGGGTCACGCCTGCTCCGGGTCGCCTCCCAGCGCCACAATCAACTGGTTGACGCGCTGACGCAAGCCCGGCGTGGCCTGGGTGTCGTTCAGCAGCGCGCGCAGCCGGGCCAGGGCGGCGTCGGTATCGCCCGTCTCGGCCTCTGCCAGCGCGATCTGTTCCTCGGCAAGAACGCGGAAGGCGGCGCCCGGCGCGGTCAGCGGCTCCAGCGCGGCGATGCGATCGGCGGGGTCCGTGGAGTCGGCGGTCAGAATTGTGCGCTTGAGGATCGCCAGCTGGCGGTAGAGTTCGGGCAGAGCGCCGTCGTTCTCGATGGCCTGCAGCGCGGCGGCGGCGGCGTCTGCGTCCTCGTCGGCCACAGCCTCGGAGGCGGCGAGCAGCCCGATGATCGCGCCGCTTTGCCCGTCTGCGTCGATTTCGGCCAGCGCGGCCTGGCGGTCGGCGGACGTGTCGGCGTCGAGCGCGGCGAGGATCGCATCGCCCCGCGCCTGTGCCGCCGCGCGGGCGCTGGCCTTGGTCCACTCGTTATAGGCCGCCCCGCCGACCAGCAGGACGACAAGCAGCACCGCGATCCAGCCATAGCGGCGGATATAGCCAAAGAGCCTGTCGCGCCGAACCTCTTCGCTGACTTCCTCGATAAAGCTGTCGGTTTCGCTCATTTTGGTGCCTCTGGCGCGATTTTCCGCCCCTATTACACGCAAGCGCTTCGGCTTGCCAAGTGCGGCGGCCTGCGCCGGTATGCGGTTGCTTGCGCCGCACTGCGGAAAAGACTAATCTAAACCGAACGGTTTAGCGTATATGACGTGCGAGGAGGCTCGTGCGTCCGGAATTTTGCCGGATTGCAGTCTGTTTGCCGACCGTGGCCAGAAACTGAGAACCCAGGACCTGACAATGCGTTTGATTTCGATTTTGACAGCTTTATTGGTGTCGGTGACGCTGTACCTGGTTGTGTTCCAGCGCGAGGCGCTCCTGGCCTTCGCCGCAGGCGAGGCGCCGGAGGCCGCCGAAGGGGCTGCGGCGGAAGAGGAAACCGGAACGCGCGTGCCGGTGGTGGCGATGGCCTCGGTGGCCTCCGATATCGAACAGGTGGTTCTGGTGCGCGGCCGGACAGAGGCCGCGCGGCAAGTGGACGTACGGGCAGAGACCGACGGCCAGGTGGTGTCGGAACCGCTGCGCAAAGGTGCGTCGGTTCAGGCGGGCGATCTTTTGTGCAGTATCGATCCGGGCACGCGTCAGGTGTCGCTGGCCGAAGCCATGGCGCGGCTGGGCGAGGCACGGTCGCAGTTGCCCGCCTCGCGGGCGCGGCTGGCCGAGGCCGAAGCGGCGCTGCCGGCGGCCGAGGCGGCAGTGGCCGAGGCGCGGGCGCGGGTGCCCGAGGCGAAGGCGCGGCTGGCGGAAGCGTTGTCCAACGTACCGGCGGCAGAGGCACGGCTCGCCGAAGCGATCGCCGGTATCCCGGCGGCAGAGGCACGGCTCGCCGAGGCGCGGGCAAGCATTCCCACTGCCGAGGCGCGGCTGGCCGAGGCGGTGGCCAGCATCCCGACGGCAGAGGCGCGGCTCGCCGAGGCGGTGGCCAGCATCCCGACGGCAGAAGCCCGCCTGGCCGAAGCCCGTGCCAGCATTCCGACAGCGGAGGCGCGGCTTGCCGAGGCGCGGGCCAGTATCCCCACGGCCGAGGCGCGGCTCGCCGAGGCGCGGGCCAGTATCCCCACGGCTGAGGCGCGGCTCGCCGAGGCGCTCGCCGCCGTTCCGACCGCAGAGGCCCGGCTGGTCGAGGCCCGGGCCGCCATACCGGCCGCCGAGGCGAGCCTTGCCGAAGCACGGACGCGCATTCCCGAGGCGGAAGCTCGGGTGGCCGAGGCGGAAGCGCGGGTCAAGGAGGCCGATATCAACCTCAACGCCGCCTCGAAGCTGGCAGAGGGCGGCTTTGCCTCGGAAACCCGGGTCGCCTCGTCCGAGGCTGCGTCCGAAGGGGCGCTGGCCGGGGTGCAGGCGGCGCTGTCGCAACTCGAAGCGGCCAAAGCCGGGGTGCAGAACGCGCTGTCACGGCTGGAAGGTGCCAGGGCGGGCGAGCAGGCGGCGATCGGTCAGGTGGAAAGCGCGCGCGCCGCGGTGCAGGCCGCCCGGGGTCAGGTCGAAAGCGCCAGGGCCGCCGTGGTCTCGGCGCTCGGCCAGGTCGAAGGTGCGAAGGCTGCGGTGCAGTCGGCGAAGGGCCAGGTCGAGACCTCGAAGGCGGCGGTGCAGGCGGCGATGGGACAGGTGGAAAGCGCGCGCGCCGCGGTCCAGTCGGCCAAAGGCCAGGTGGAAAGCGCAAAGGCCGCGGTGCAGTCGGCAAAGGGCCAGGTCGAAAGCGCGAACGCATCGGTGGAATCGGCCAAGAGCCAGATCGAGGGATCGAAGGCCGCGGTGGAGACGGCCAAGGGCCAGGTGGAAAGCGCCAAGGCGACGGTCGAAGCGGCCAAATCCGGGGTCGAGGGGGCCGATGCCGGCGTCGCCTCGGCCCTGTCGCAGATCGAAAGCGCGAAGGCGAGCATTCAGTCGGCCAAGTCGGGGGTCGAAGGCGCGCTGGCCGGGATCCAATCCGCCGAGGCCACGGTTGCCGCGGCAGAGAAGGAAATCGAACGGCTGGACATTCATGCGCCGTTCGGAGGATTGCTGGAGACCGATACGGCGGAACTGGGTGCCTTGCTGCAGCCGGGATCCCTGTGTGCGACGATCATTCAGCTCGACCCGATCAAGCTTGTGGGCTTCGTGCCCGAGACCGAGGTGGACGCGGTGACGGTCGGCGCGCTTGCCGGCGCGCGGCTTGCCACCGGGCGCGACGTGGCGGGTCAGGTAACGTTCCTCAGCCGCGCGGCGGACCCGACCACGCGGACCTTCCGGGTCGAGATCGAGGTCGGAAATGGCGACTTGTCGATCCGCGACGGGCAGACCGCCGAGATCGGCATTCAGGCGGCCGGTCAATCTGCGCACCTGATCCCGCAATCGGCGCTGACGCTGGATGACGACGGCATTCTGGGCGTGCGCACCATCGACGACCGGAACCTCGCCGCTTTCACGCCGGTCACCGTGCTGCGCGACAGCGTCGACGGGATTTTTGTCAGCGGACTGGCGGCGGAGGCCAATATCATCGTGGTGGGTCAGGAGTTCGTGACCGACGGCGTCGCCGTCGAGCCGACCTTCCGGGAGGCGGTGCAATGACCGGTATCGTCGATTGGGCGGGCTCACGCGCCCGCATGGTGCTGGCCTTCATCGCGCTGTCGCTTTTTGCCGGCAGCTATTCCTATTTCCTGCTGCCCAAGGAAGGCGAGCCGGATATCGAAATTCCCGCCATCGTGATCTCGCTGCCCTTCCCCGGCATCTCGGCCGAGGACAGCGAAAAGCTGTTGATCAAGCCGATGGAAACCGAACTGGCCGATCTCGACGGGCTGAAAAGCATGACGTCGACCGCGGTCGAAGGCTATGCCAACGTCGTGCTCGAGTTCGAGTTCGGCTGGGACAAGAGCCAGGTTCTGGCGGATGTCCGCGACGGCATGGACAAGGCCGAGGCGGAGTTTCCCGCCGGGTTCGAGAACTATACCATCGATGAGATCAATTTCTCGGAGTTCCCGATCGTCATCGTGAACCTGACGGGCGCTGTGCCCGAACGTACTTTGCTGCGCATTGCCAAGGACTTGCAGGATCGTCTTGAAGGGCTCGATGCGGTGCTGGAGGCAGCGCTGGCGGGCCATCGCGACGAGATGCTCGAGGTGGTGATCGACCCCCTGCGGCTCGAGGCCTACAACGTCACCGCGGGCGAACTGATCAACGTGGTGGTCAACAACAACCAGCTGATCGCCGCGGGCGAGGTCGAGACCGCACAAGGCGCATTCAGCGTCAAGATCCCGTCGAGCTTTGACGATCAACGCGACGTCTACGAGTTGCCGGTCAAGGTCAACGGCGACCGTGTGGTGACGCTGGGCGACCTGGCCGAGATACGCCTGACATTCGAGGACCGTCAGGGCACGGCGCGGTTCAACGGCGTCAACACCGTCGCGCTGCAGGTGGTCAAGCGCAAGGGCTTCAACCTGATCGACACGGCGAACCTGATCCGCGAGGAGGTCGCCAGGGAACGCGAAAGCTGGCCCGAGGATTTGCAGAAGGCGATCCAGGTCGGCACGTCGAACGACCAGTCCTTTACCGTCGGCTCGATGGTGAGCCAGCTGGAAGGTTCGGTCCTGACGGCGATCGCGCTGGTGATGATCGTGGTGCTGGGCGCGCTTGGGACGCGTGCGGCGCTGCTGGTCGGCTTCGCCATTCCGACCTCGTTCCTTTTGTGTTTCGCGTTCCTTGCGGTGATGGGCGTCGCGGTCTCGAACATCGTGATGTTCGGGCTGATCCTTGCGGTGGGCATGCTGGTCGACGGTGCGATCGTCGTCGTCGAATATGCCGACAAGCGCATCAAGGAGGGTATCGGCCCGATGCACGCCTATATCGAGGCGGCAAAGCGGATGTTCTGGCCGGTGGTGTCGTCGACTGCAACGACACTGTGCGCCTTCCTGCCGATGCTGTTCTGGCCCGGCGTGCCGGGCGAGTTCATGGGCATGCTGCCGGTGACGCTGATCTTCGTGCTGTCGGCCTCGCTGGTCGTGGCGCTGATCTATCTGCCGGTGATGGGCGGCGTTGCGGGCCGGCTGAGCCGGCGGTTCGAATGGGGCTCTGCCTGGCTGCGGCGCGCGGTGCCGTGGTGGATCGTGCGCGCCGCGCTGGTGCCCGTCAGCGCCTATATCGTGTTCGTCGGCGCGATGCAGGTGCTGAATTCGAACTACATCTTCGCCGCGCTCGGCGGGGTCAATCCCCTGCCCGGCGCATTGGCCGCCCTGCCCGGGGTCGTGCTGTTTCTGGGCGGCGCGGTTCTGACCTCGATGACGATGGGCGCCGCCGCGATCCATTTCAAGCCGCGCCGGATCCGTGCGGGGTACCGGCGCACGCCGTTCGGCTGGTTCATCAAGACAATCGCCGGAAATCCGGTGATGCCGCTGGTGGCGATTGCCGCCGTCGTCGGATTCGTCGGCTACATCATGTTCGTCTGGTTCCCCGAGCGGGCGTTGGGGGTCGAGTTCTTCGTCGAATCCGAGCCCGAGCAGGCCATCGTCTACGTCCGTGCGCGCGGCAACCTGTCGCTGGCGGAAAAAGACATCCTGGTCGACCAGGTCGAGCAGGTGATCCTGCGCACCCGGGGGGTCGACAGCGTCTTTGCCTTTGCCGGCGAAGGCGGGCTGAACTCCAACACCGGCGGCGCCGCGGGACCGCGCGACACCATCGGCCAGGTGCAGATCGAGCTGGTGCGCTGGGAGGACCGCCCGCGGGTCGAGGAGACCGAGCTGATCGGCGGCGTGGTGCCCTTCGAGACCTCGGAGATCGACGCCGATTATGATGGCGACGTGGTGCTGGAGCGGCTGCAGGCCGAGCTTGACCGGATCCCCGGGATCAGGACCGAGATCCTGAACCTCAGCCGTGGTCCCGCCAGCGGCAAGCCGGTGCATCTGCGGATGAAGGGCGAGAACTGGGACGACCTGCTGACGGCGGCCGAAACCGTGCGGACCCGGTTCGAGACCACCGACGGGCTGATCGACATCGAGGACACCCGCCCCCTGCCCGGCATCGACTGGCAGATCGACGTCGACGTGGAAAAGGCCGGCCGCTATGGCGCCGATGTGGCGACGGTGGGCGGCATGGTGCAGCTGGTGACCCGCGGCATCCTTCTGGATACGATGCGGGTGCCGTCCTCGGATGAAGAGATCGAAATCCGGGTGCGGCTGCCCGAAGAGGACCGGGTGCTGTCGACGCTCGACAGCCTGAAGGTGCGCACGCCGGACGGTCTGGTGCCGCTGTCGAACTTCATCAGCCGCAAGCCCGTCGCGAAGCTCGGCCAGATCGACCGGGTCGACCAGAAACGCTATTTCGACGTCAAGGCGGATGTGGCGCCGGGGCTGTCGAAGATCGTGGACGCCGAAGGCGGCGAGGTGCTTGGGTTGGCCACGGCGCGCGAGGGCGGCGACGGCCAGATCTATCGCAGCGACCTGAGCGCCCAGGAGATCGACGCGCGGCTGGCCGACCAGACCGCGCGGCTGGTGCCGGTCAATCCCAACGAGCGGATCGCGGTGCTGACCCAATGGCTGGAGGCGGAGCGGCCCCTGCCCAACGGCATCGACTTCGAATGGACCGGCGACCAGGAGGAACAGGCGGAAAGCCAGGCCTTCCTGCAAACCGCGTTTGCCGGCGCGCTGGGGCTGATGTTCATCATCCTGCTGGCGCAGTTCAACAGCTTCTACAACGCGGTGCTGGTGCTATTGGCCGTGGTCCTGTCGACCACCGGCGTTCTGATCGGCATGGGCGTGATGCAACAGCCGTTCTCGATCATCATGACCGGCACCGGAATCGTCGCGCTGGCCGGGATCGTCGTGAACAACAATATCGTGTTGATCGACACCTATCAGGAATATTCCAGATACATGCCGCGGGTCGAGGCGATCATCCGCACCGCCGAGGCGCGGATCAGGCCGGTGCTGCTGACGACGATCACCACGATGGCGGGCCTGACGCCGATGATGTTCGGGCTCAGCCTGGATTTCATCGGCGGCGGCTATTCGATCGATTCGCCCACCTCGCTGTGGTGGAAGCAGCTTGCGACGGCCGTGGTCTTCGGCCTGGGCATCGCGACCTTCCTGACGCTGATCTTCACGCCCTCGATGCTGGCCGCGCGGGTCTGGGTGGCGGCCTATGTGCGCGGTTTCTTCCGGCTCCTGGCCTGGCTCGGCTCCAGCCGGTCGAGCCGGATCGCACAGGACATGGCGCTCAAGCGGGCGGCGAAGAAGGTCCGCGCGCCCGAAATCGTCTGGGAGGTCGCGGCGGCCGGTCCCGACCTGCCGCAGGGAGAAACCGAAACCGAGGAAGAGGTCGACGCCCAGCTCGACGAGGCGCTGGTGCGGATGCTCAAGGTCAGGGCGGCGGAGTAGACAAGGCGAACGCCGGCCGCATCTCAATTGCCGGCGGCATTTCGCCCGGCTGACGGAAAGTCCGCATTTGTCTTGTAGAGCCTGACGCCCACAAGTCTGTTGTCAGCCAGGGTCGCACTTTGCGGGACGGCGAAAATCGTTCTCTCCCCCAGCCCTTTGTCGATTGCCGAGGTGAGAATCGTGAGCTCCCGGCGCGGTGAAATCTCGGCATAGATGTCTTCGAAACTCATCTGGCCATTGGCCGCGAGCAGCGATTCCACGTCCGATTGCGCCGCATTGACCGCGCGCTGTTCCGAAAGCCTGGCCAGAACGAGATAGAGCAGTATCACGACGAGGATCGAGGCGCTGACCAGCACCCAGTTTCTCTGGTAGAGCTTCCTGGGACCCGGATCGCCGGCACTCTGCGGTCGTCCGGCTGGCGTATTGTTCTGCGACGGGGGTTGCAGCAGGATACCGGCCAACGTCACCAGGGCCACCGCCAAACCCAGTATATCGCCAACTATGTCAAACATCCGGGTACCGAATACCGAGTCCCGGTCATTGGCACTGTGCGGCGTCGAACACCACGCTGGCACCCGTGATGGTGAGCCTGCCGATATCGGAGTCGTTCGGCAACGGGCTGCCGAAGGCCCACTTGCACCCGTGTACCGAAATCTGGCGGATGCCCAGATAGGGCCGGGTCAACGGCACCAGCACGGCATTGTTCTGCGGAATCTGCCGTATGCCGCCCACGATGCCGGCCGCGCTTCCGGCTGTTCCATCCTGATGCAGAAGACGGACAAGGATGCTGTCGTTTTCAAGCGCCAGAACATTGATGCAAACACTGTCGCCGGCGGCGAAATCACTCGTCTGCAGCAGGTCCCACCAAGCCGCGCACCATCTATTGTCGTCTACTCCACCCGTTCCGGACCCCGGAATGCCGGGGAGGACATTGACCTGCGCGCAGGCAACAGAGCCAAACACGGAAAAAAATGCAGAAACTGCAATCAACTGAACAATCGACATAACACTACCTCAAAATCCGATACCCCCTGATACCACAGGTTGCCGAAAGTTGCACGTGCAACCGTTGCGTCAAAACAACCAAAAGGGGATCGCCGGCCTATTCGGCCGCCACGCGCCGATCCGCCGTGAGCATTCCCTTAAGGTAACGCCCGGTATGGCTGCGCCCGTTCTCGGCAACATCTTCCGGCGTGCCCTCGGCCACGATCCGGCCGCCGCCGTCGCCGCCCTCGGGGCCAATATCGATGATCCAGTCGGCGGTCTTGATGACATCGAGATTGTGTTCGATCACCACCACCGTGTTGCCCTGCTCGACCAGTTCGTGCAGCACTTCCAGAAGCTTGCGCACATCCTCGAAATGCAGCCCGGTCGTGGGTTCGTCCAGGATATAGAGCGTTCGGCCCGTCGAGCGCTTCGACAGCTCTTTCGACAGCTTCACGCGCTGCGCCTCGCCGCCCGACAGCGTGGTCGCCTGCTGGCCGACCTTGATATAGTCGAGCCCAACCCGATGCAGCGCCTCCATCTTGTCGCGGATCGCAGGGACCGCCTTGAAGAACTCGCGCGCCTCCTCGACGGTCATGTCGAGGACGTCGGCAATGGATTTGCCCTTGAACTTCACCTCCAGCGTCTCGCGGTTATAGCGCGCGCCGTGGCAGGTTTCGCAGGTGACGTAGACGTCCGGCAGAAAGTGCATCTCGATCTTGATGACACCGTCGCCCTGGCAGGCCTCGCAGCGGCCGCCCTTGACGTTGAAGCTGAAGCGCCCGGGCTTGTAGCCGCGGGTCTTGGCCTCGGGCAGGCCGGCGAACCAGTCGCGGATCGGGGTGAAGGCGCCGGTATAGGTGGCGGGGTTCGACCGCGGCGTGCGGCCGATGGGACGCTGGTCGATGTCGATGACCTTGTCGAGATGTTCCAGCCCCTTGATGGTTTCGCAGGGTGCGGGCGTCTGGCGGGCGCCGTTCAGCCGCAGGGATGCCGTCTTGAACAGCGTCTCGACCGTCAGCGTCGACTTGCCGCCGCCGGAAACACCGGTGACGCAGACGAATTTGCCAAGCGGGAAATCGACCGTGACGTCCTGCAGGTTGTTGCCGGTCGCCCCGACGACGCGCACCGCCTTTTTCTTTCCCTTGCGGCGCACCGGCGGGACGGCGATTTCGCGGCTACCGGTCAGGTATTGTCCGGTGATCGAAGCGGGGTTCGCGGCGATCTCGGCCGGTGTGCCGTGCGCGACGATGCGGCCGCCATGCACGCCCGCGCCCGGGCCGATGTCGAAGACATAATCGGCCTCTCGGATCGCCTCCTCGTCGTGTTCGACCACGATCACGGTGTTGCCCTGATCGCGCAGGTTCTTCAGCGTCAGCAACAGCCGGTCGTTGTCGCGCTGGTGCAGCCCGATCGAGGGTTCGTCCAGCACGTAGAGCACGCCGGTCAACCCCGAGCCGATCTGGCTGGCCAGCCGGATCCGCTGGCTTTCGCCGCCCGACAGGGTTCCGGCGTTGCGGCTGAGCGTCAGATATTCCAGGCCGACGTTGTTGAGAAAGCCCAGCCGCTCGCGGATTTCCTTCAGGATCGCGCGGGCGATCTCGTTCTTCTGGTCGGTCAGGCTGCCGGGGACCTCACCGATCCAGGCAAAGGCCTCTTTGATCGACATCTGCACCACTTCGCCCACATGCAGGCCCGCGATCTTGACCGCCAGCGCCTCTTCGCGCAGGCGGAAGCCGTGGCAGGTGCCGCAGGGGCGGTTGTTCTGATAGCGCTCGAATTCCTCGCGGATCCAGCTTGAATCGGTCTCGCGGTACCGGCGTTCCATGTTGGGGATCACGCCCTCGAAGGGCCGCGTCACCTGATAGACGCGGCCGCCTTCGTCATAGCGGAACAGGATTTCCTCGTCGCCCGAGCCATAGAGGAACACCTGCTGCACATGGGCGGGCAGATCCTTCCACTTCAGGTTCTTGTCGAATTCGTAGTGGCGGGCGATGGAATCGATGGTCTGCAGGAAATAGGGGCTCTTGCCCTTGCGCCAGGGGGCCAGCGCGCCGTTGGCCAGCGTCACGCCCTGATCCGGCACGACCAGGCGTTCGTCGAAAAACAGCTCGACGCCAAGGCCGTCACAGGACGGGCATGCGCCGAACGGGGCGTTGAAGGAAAACAGGCGCGGCTCGATCTCGGGGATGGTGAATCCGCTGACGGGACAGGCGAAGTTTTCGGAAAACGTGATGCGCTCGGGCTCGCCCTCCTTGGGGGCTGTTTCCAGGATCGCGATGCCGTCGGCGAGATCAAGCGCGGTGCGGAAGCTGTCGGCAAGGCGGGTCTCGATCCCCTCCTTCACCACCAGCCGGTCGACCACGACGTCGATGTCGTGGCGGAACTTCTTGTCGAGCGTTGGCGGTTCGTCGAGGTCGTAGAACTGGCCGTCGACCTTGACCCGCTGAAAGCCCTGCTTGCGCAGTTCCAGGAATTCCTTGCGGTACTCGCCCTTGCGGTCGCGGATGATCGGGGCCAGCAGATAGCCGCGCATGCCCTCGTCCATCGTCATCACCCGGTCGACCATGTCCTGCACCTGCTGCGCCTCGATGGGCAGACCGGTCGCCGGACTGAAGGGGGTGCCGACGCGGGCGAACAGAAGGCGAAGATAGTCGTAGATCTCGGTGACGGTGCCGACCGTCGAGCGCGGGTTTTTCGAGGTGGTCTTTTGCTCGATGGAAATCGCCGGGCTGAGGCCCGAGATGTGGTCGACGTCGGGTTTTTCCATCATGTCGAGGAACTGGCGGGCATAGGCGCTGAGCGATTCGACATAGCGCCGCTGGCCCTCGGCATAGATCGTGTCGAAGGCAAGGCTGGACTTGCCCGATCCCGAAAGGCCGGTGATCACCACAAGCTCGTCCCGCGGGATGTCCACGTCGATGTTCTTGAGGTTATGCTCGCGCGCGCCGCGAACCTCGATCTTTTTCAGCTCTGCCATGCCCGGACCTCTTAACCAGTCGTTCATACATAGCGGAAAGCCGGCGAGTCTCCAATCAAAATCTGGAACATACCGCGAACATCCACAGGGAATTATTACATCGGTGGACATTCGGCGCGGCATTGCCATCGCGCGGCCCAAGGTGGTAACGCTGGGGAAAGTGAAAGGTGTAAACATGACCCTGCCCTTCGACGGCGCAATCAGCAAGTTCTACCGCGAGGATGCGCCTGCGGACGTGCGCGCCGCGATCCGGGATGGCGGCAAAAAGGACATCCTGTCCGAAGACTATCCCTATGACGGCCGGATGGACCGGGACGATTACGACAAGGCCATCGCGCAGCTGCAGCTGGAACTGGTGAAACTGCAGGCCGACGTGAAGGCGACGGGCAAACGGATCGTGGTGGTGTTCGAGGGTCGCGATGCTGCCGGAAAAGGCGGCACGATCAAGCGCTTCCGGGAGAATCTCAACCCACGCGTGGCAAAAGTCGTGGCACTGCCGAAACCGTCCGATCGCGAACAGGGCGAGTGGTACTTTCAACGTTATGCCCGGCAGCTGCCGACCGCGGGCGAAATCGTGTTGTTCGACCGGTCCTGGTACAACCGGGCCGTCGTCGAAAAAGTGTTCGGGTTCTGCACCGACGGCCAGCGGGCGCGGTTCTTCCATCAGCTGCCCGAGTTCGAGGATATGCTGGTGGACGAGGGCATCCATATGGTGAAGCTTTGGCTCAACGTCGGACGCGCCGAACAGCTGCGGCGGTTCCTGAAACGTGAAGAAAACCCGCTAAAGCAATGGAAGCTTTCGTGGATCGACGTTGAAGGGCTGGCGAAGTGGGACAACTACACCGCTGCCATTTCCGAGACGTTCGACAAGTCTCACACCGACGTGGCGCCCTGGACCGTGGTGCGCAGCGACGATAAACGGCGGGCGCGGATCGCCGCAATCCGGGCGGTTCTGTGCGGGATCGACTATGCCGGCAAGGTCGCGAACGTGGCCTGCGATCCGGACCCGAAGATCTGCGGCGGGCCCGACATCTGGCATGCCT
>JAAUYH010090571.1_pt1 | contig 54708 bp, 60 predicted proteins | sample 7278061 | NCBI WGS metagenome assembly JAAUYH01 (sample SAMN14350203, study PRJNA611818) | marine sediment metagenome | isolation source: surface marine sediment (0.6m) | place: French Polynesia: Moorea | collected 2018-08 | reverse complement strand
TACGGGCTGCCGGTGCGGTTCGAGCCGTCGCAGTTCACCTCCGCACGCTGGGTGAGCGGGCCGAAGGCGGATGTCGAGCGGTTCGCGCAGGCCAACAAACAGCATATCTCGACCGACCATGACGGCGACATCGTGTATCTGACGCGCCTGCAATGGGACATCGACCGGATCGAGCGGGATTATCCGGAGCTGAAATTGACCGCGACCAAAGAGATGATGGTCTGACCGGGGCGGCCCCGGGTTGACAGAATCGTGCGCGATGGGCTGCATGCCGGTGCGTATTGAGTGCCGTCCTTTTCTGCTTGCACCTTTTCAGACCGGAGATTTGCCAAATGCGTTTGACCGCCTGCCTGTCCGCCCTTCTTGTCAACGTCTCGCTGCCCGTTCTGGCACAGAATGCCATTCCGGCGGACGCCAAGCCGACCTGCGCTGTCACCGCCCAGGAATTTAGGGGCTGGAGGGCGGGCGGCGACGCCTCGAACCCGGTTTTCAGCCCGCCAAACAGTTTTCAGGGACCGTTCGACAGCGACTGCGCCTTTTACAAATGGGGCGCGCAGATGTTCCTATGGCTGACCTCATCGGCCGACGGCGCCTATGTTTTCGACAGCCCTGGCTTTTTCGATGTGGTCCATACCGGTGCGGGGTCCGAAAAGATCGCCACGGTCGAGGTGTTTCCGAACGTTCCGGACGTGCCCAACATATTCGCACTGCGGTCTGTCAAACCCGACGCGCGGGGCGGCTCTGGCCAGGCGGGCGGCGGCGGAGTGCTGCTGAGCCAGAACGGGGCGCTGACCTATTACGGCATGCATGTCAACGACGCCTATGTGGCGTTTCTCGAGGCCACGCTGACGGCACCGAAGGATTTCAACTTCACCGACGACGTGAATGCCCAGGACCACCTGTTCCCAACGACACCGGAGCAGATCGAAGGCGTTGTCGCCGCAGGTCTTGAATCCGGGGTCATTGGCAGGCGTCCCGAAATCGCGGCCCTGGCCGGCACGCTGGAGCTCAAGACGTCATGGGTGGACGCCTCGACCGTTTCGAACCCCGACGACTTTGTCCGGATCACCGCCATGGTGCCCAACTTCAAGCGCGTTCCCGGCAACGACACGCTGTGGCCCGCCGACAAGACCCAGATGATCGAGCTCGCCATGGTCGGAATGCATATCGCCGGGCCGGTCGTTGGCCATCCCGAACTGGTGTGGACCAGCTATGAACACCTCGGCAACGGCCCGATCGGACCGTATCTATACACCAATGCGGACGGTGACACTGTCACGCGGCCCTATGACAGCGCGGGCCGTTGGACCTTTGCCGAAAACGGCGCGCCCTGGCCGAAGAAGATCGTCGAAAATGCCAAACTGAACGCGGACGGCGCCATCGAGGCCGTCAAGGGCAAGACGATTTCGCCGCTAAACGCGGTGCAGATCAATCCGTGGGGCAACGCGCCGGCGACCGAGGCCAATCTTTCGAAGATCACAAAGGCGGAAATCGACAGCAACACCGATCTTGTCTCGCTCAACGCCAGCCTTCTCGACCTTTTGTCGGGGGACGCCAATGCCCGTGACAACTATTATCAGCTGGGCGCCGTCTGGACGACCGGCACGCTGCCGACCTATCAGGATTACGACGTCGAGCGCGGCGGCCTGAACCTGGCCAATTCAACGATGGAAACCTTCCATCAGTTCGGCGCGCAGGACCCTGAGGGTTCCTTTATCCCCAGGAACTGCTTCGACTGTCATGGCGTTTCCGGCGCGGCCGGTCCGCCGGAATACAATGCCGGCACCAGCGTCAGCCACATCTTCCAGGGCATGTCGGCCTACACAGCCGCGCGATAGGCCCGCATTCCGATTGCGCAACGCCCCGCCCGCCGAAGGATGCGGTCTCAGCCGGCGGGCTGGCAGCCGTCCGGTTGCCCGGGACGAGCGAGACGGAAGATGCCCACACGGGCGGTTGCGCCCTTTCGGTCCGTCGCGGCGACGGACACGGTCCCGCTATGGGGTGCGGCAGTGGCGAAGCTGGCAACTGTGCCGGTGCGGGGAACGGGCCGGCCGGCAAACACAAGCTCCACCAGCTCATCGCCCGGCGCACCGCGGCGGCGCACCGAGACGTCCTGCCCCGCCGGGGTGACCCGCAGGCTGCCGGGCTGGATGATGCCGCCCGATCCATGGGCGATGCGTACCAGCGCCAGCCCGTCGGGATCGCTGACGCTTATGGTGATCTCGACCGGGCTTCCGGTGATCGTGCAGGGCGGCAACGGCAGCGGCAGACCATCCGGTCCCACCCCGCCACGTGCGGCCACCAGCACCTGCGGCGGCCCGCTGCCGGTGCCTTCGGAGACCAGCGCGCCCGCAACCGGTTGCGCGGGCGGGCTGCACGCGGCGGCAAGGACCAGACCGGTCAGGGCTGCGAAGGATCGGCGCATGGAAAGGCCTGTCTGAACGGATTCCTCAGGCAGACTAGCGGGTCCTGCAGCCTCGGGCCATTCCCGAGACACCCTGCGAAAAGAAAAACGCCTGCCGCGGATCCCTCCGGCAGCAGGCGAATCTTCTGCATTCGCAAGAGTTTGCCTCAGACCTCGGCGCTGTCGCGTGCGGCAAGGTCGTCCTTCCGGCCGGGGCGGCGCGTCCAGAAGACGAAGATCAGGTAGACGATCGCCAGAACGGCCATGGTGGCAGCTCCCGGGACCAGGTAGGGGGTGAGATTCATGTCTGGGCCTCCATGGTTTGGCCCGGCGACTAAACGCCTGCTTTGGGCCGCGAGTGTGGCGTCATTGAGCCGATTCCACGTCCTGTGGATACCGCGCCCGCCCGCCGCCACGCCGCCGGCCGGTCCTTCCCCGGGGATCGGCGCCTGCACGCTTTTCCCCAAGAACCTCGCCCGTCAGCCGTGCCTGGGGAAAACTTGACCGGACCGATGCCTTACCCTATGTACCCGACATGACGAAAGGCGGACAATACGGTTCGCCGGGCCGCGTGGGAATGCGGCCGTTACGATAGCCGCCGACCCGAAAGGCACATATGACCGAATTTTCCGACTTGGGGCTTGCCCCCAAAGTTCTACGAGCCGTCTCTGACGCAGGTTACACAACCCCCACCCCGATCCAGGAAGGCGCGATTCCGCCCGCGCTCGAAGGCCGCGACGTCCTTGGCATCGCCCAGACCGGCACCGGCAAGACCGCCGGTTTCGTCCTGCCGATGGTCACGATGCTGGCCCGCGGCCGGGCCCGCGCCCGGATGCCGCGGTCGCTGGTGCTGTGCCCCACCCGCGAACTGGCGGCGCAGGTGGCCGAAAATTTCGACACCTATTCGCAGCACGTCAAACTGACCAAGGCCCTGTTGATCGGCGGGGTCTCGTTCAAGGAACAGGACATTCTGATTGACAAGGGTGTCGATGTTCTGATCGCGACACCCGGCCGTCTGCTCGACCATTTCGAACGCGGCAAGCTTTTGCTGACCGGCGTTCAGATCATGGTTGTGGACGAGGCCGACCGGATGCTCGACATGGGCTTTATTCCGGATATCGAGCGCATCTTCTCGCTGACGCCCTTCACTCGACAGACACTGTTCTTCTCGGCCACGATGGCGCCCGAGATCGAGCGGATCACCAACACCTTCCTGTCGAACCCGGCCCGGATCGAGGTGGCGCGCCAGGCGACGGCGTCCGAAACCATCGAACAGGCCGTTGTGATGTTCCGGGCCAGCCGCCGCGACCGGCTGGCAAAGGAAAAGCGTGAAGTCCTGCGAGCGGTGATCGAGGCCGAGGGCGACGCCTGCACCAACGCGATCATCTTCTGCAACCGCAAGGTGGACGTGGACATCGTCGCAAAGTCTTTGAAAAAGCACGGCTTTAACGCCGAGGCGATCCATGGCGACCTCGACCAGTCGCAGCGCACCCGAACGCTGGAGGCCTTCCGCGAGAACCGTCTGCGGCTACTCGTTGCCTCGGACGTGGCCGCGCGCGGGCTGGACATTCCGTCGGTCAGCCATGTCTTCAACTACGATGTGCCGTCGCATTCAGAGGATTACGTGCACCGTATCGGCCGTACCGGCCGGGCGGGCCGTGAAGGCAAGGCGGTGATGATCTGCGCGCCGGCGGACGAGAAAAACCTCGATGCCATCGAAAAGCTGATCGGCAAGGACATCCCGCGCGCCGAAAATCCGGTGAAGGCAGCCGCGCCAGCCACTGCGCCTCACCCATCGGCGGAGGAACCGCAAAAGCCGGCCCGCAGCCGTGGCAGCCGGCGGCGGTCTGCCGACGCAAAGCCGGACCGGGACCGTGGCCGGGAACCGCGCCGCGACGATCGCCGCGAAGATGCGGTCATCGGCATGGGCGATCACATGCCGAACTTCCTTGCGATGAGTTTCGCAGAGCGCCGCGCCAGCTAACCTGCCCGTCACGAAAGATGCCCCAATAAGGCCCGGCGGCGATTTGCTTCGGTCGTTTCGGTCGAACGCCGTGCTGTACACGTGGTTCCGCTATTTCGGCATCTCCGAACGGCCCGTCGCCGTGTATCGGGACCGGCCGGCCCGGATGCTGGAGATCGGCAGAGAATGCCGCGCCTTCGGGCAACGCGTTGCCGAGAGGACGACCGGCGGTTACGCCCCTTTGCCCAAGGCCTTGTCGATACATACCAAAGCCTTCCCGGCATCGCCATGGTGCTGGCGGGACGGCTGGTCAGTCGATCAGCGTGTCCCCACGGATACCGGCCCGCTCCAGATGGATCGGCAGAACCCGTCCATATAGCTGCCTCGTACGTTCCGGTGATCCCACCATCCCCGGCTGATCCACGTAGGAGAAGATCGCCACATAGCGCGGCGTCGGGCCTGTGAGCGGCGCGACGCGATGCAGCGAATAGCGGCCCTTGAAAAGCTGCAGATCGCCGGGCTCCAGATGCAGCGTCTTCACATCGGCGGAGGTTCCGTCGAGAACGGCCTTCACGGCCTCGAAATTTTCGTCCCCCTCCCGGATCGCCGGGACGTATTCAAAGGCGCCACCCTCATCGGCGTTCTGCAGCGCCAACGTGACGGTGAACGTGTTGGTGTCGAAATGCCAGGGAAACCCCGGACCGTCCTCTGCCACGTTGACGATCACATCGGCCAGCGGATCGGCGTACCGAAAGAATCGGTCCCTTGGTTCCTCAAGGCAGTCGCGGATGAAATCGTCGAAGCCGGGTGCATCGAAAATCCTGCGCAACGGGCCATCCGGTGCGAAGTTGTCAGCGGGGATAAAGGCGTTGGAACGGTCGTAGAACCGGCGTTTCGGGTGATCCCCGGGCAGCGACGGGTCGTCTTCGGTAAAGTACGGGTTGGTGCGGTTGAAGCTGCGGTGCCCCATATCCGCGACAGCGTCCGCCTCGGCGGCGGCGGCGGCGACGCCAGCCGGCGTCAGAAACCCCTTGATCACGGCGCAGCCATCACGGGAAAGGTCGGCCCTGACGCGAGCGAGGACGGCGTCGCGCCCGGGGCCGGGGGCCGCGATCGGGGTGTGTTCCAGATCGATCAGGTCATGCGCGTCCGGTGCCACGGGCCTTTCCTTCGCCGGTTTGAGGCAAGTCACGCACTGTGCAGGCCCGGCGTCTTGTCGGCTTCCGACATCGGCCGCGGCGGTTTTGGCCGGTCTCGGCGCCGCGGCAGGTACCGTTTCGTTAAGACATTTACGGCAGGGTGACATGCAGGTGCGGGCACAAAGTCGAAAGGCGAAACCAATGGCGACCGGTGGGAGCAGCGCTTCACGCGCCCCCGGGCGGCCCGACCGCCCCTCTGTTTTGATGCCTTGCCCGTTGGAACTTGGCGGCGCACGACTCTCGGCACAGCTTGTAGATATCGGTTACGGCGGGATCGGGCTGACGCTGCCGGACACGGCGGAACGTATTGAACCTGGGATGCTGTTTCACGCCGCAATTGAAGGTCTCGGCGTGGCCGAGGTCGAATGCCGCTGGCGCCGCGGCAACCGGATCGGCGCGCAGTTCAAGGATGAGGACGCCTTGCACGGCAAAGTCGAAGCGTTTCTCAAGGAGCGCAGTCTCAGCGCGGAGTGACAGTCGATACGGGTGGCGGGTGTCAGGCGAAGTCGTGATATGCAGGTTTGGCCTGGAGCGGACGTTGCATTTCTCTTGAAGGGCCGCGCAATCGCCGACCCGCGGGGAGGCGACCCGGACCTCTGAACGGCTCGATTTATCCCAGCAAGGTCCGAACGACCTCAAGTCGATACGCACCGGCAGCATATCGCCTCCCCTCCGGGGCGGGTCGGCGATGGCGCGGCGGGGCTGCGCCCCTTGATTCCGCGCCAGGGGCTGGGTGGCAAAGTCCGCTCAACGCCATTACCTCCACTTAGCCAAATGCGCATCCCACCCTAAGACAGCCGGCTGATCACCACCGTCACCTCGGGCTTCTTTCCGATCTCATCCATTGCGGTCTTGCGGACCGCGCGCTTCGCGGTGTCCACCAGCTTGTCGTCGTCGGCAAGCGTCTTTCCGCCGGCGCGAGCAAGGGCCTGGCCGAGGTCGTGTTCCAGAACGTCCACAAGCGGCGCCTTCGACAGCCCGGTTTCGGCCAGCCCCATGATCTCGCACCACGGATCGCCCAGCATCTCGCCATCCTCGTCGATGATCACGCTGGCCATCACATGGCCGTTCAGCGCCATGCGGATCCGGTCGCGCACCACCCCGTCGAGCGCACCGATCTGAACCTTGCCGTCAAGATAGCTGCGCCCGGCCTCGACATACTCGGCGATCCGCGGCGCATCGCCGGACAGATCGACCACGGCCCCGTTGGGCGCGATGACGCCGGGGATGCCGGTCTCGGCACCCAGCGCCACATGGGCCCGCAGCATCCGGTGTTCGCCATGCATCGGGATCAGCATCTGCGGCCGCAACAGGCCATGCATCTCTTTCAGGTCCGGCCGGTTTGCATGCCCCGAGACGTGGTAGCGGTCGCTGGCGTCATCGACCACATCGACACCCATTTCACTGAAGGCGTTGATGATCCGCAGCACGCTCTTTTCGTTGCCGGGGATGGTTTTCGAGGAAAACAGGAACAGATCGCCCGCTTTCATCTCCAGCCCGAGATACTTGCCGCGCGCGAGCTGCGCGGTGGCGGCCCGGCGTTCGCCCTGGCTGCCGGAGCTGAGCAGCATCAGATTGGCGCGCGGGATCTCCAGCGCATCCTCCGGGCTGACGGTCTTGGGGAAATCTGTCAGGATGCCGGTCTCGATGCCCGCGGTGATCATCCGCCGCATCGCCCGGCCCAGCAGGCACACCGACCTCCCTGCGCGCTGCCCGGCCTCGGCCAGCGTCTTCAGCCGCGCGATGTTGCTTGCGAACGTGGTGGCGGCAACCATGCCGGTGGCGGAACTGACCAGGCGTTCAATTTCGGCGCCGAGCGAGGCCTCGGACCGGCCCGGGCGGTCGACGAAGACATTGGTGGAATCGCAGGCCAGCGCCCGGATGCCGGGCCGGGCGATCCCGGCCCAGAGGTCCCGGTCGAAGCGTTCGCCCACAACCGGCGTTTCATCGAGTTTGAAATCCGCGCTGTGTACGACCCGACCCCGGGGCGTATCGATGCAGAGCCCCGCACTTTCCGGAATCGAATGCGAGATCGGCACGAAGCCCACCGTGAACGGGCCCGCGGTCACGGTTTCGGGCCAGGTCGACACGGTCCTGACCGTCGTGGGATCGAGCCCCGCGTCCTCCAACTTCATCCGGCCCAGATGCGCGGTGAAGGCGCGGGCATAGACCGGCGCCTTCAGCCGCGGCCAGAGATGCGCCAGGGCGCCGATATGGTCCTCGTGCGCGTGGGTGATAAAGATCGCCTCGATCCGCTCGGCACGCTCGGCCAGCCACTGGACATCGGGCAGGATCAGGTCGACGCCGGGGGTTCCGTCCATATCCGGGAAGGTCACGCCCAGATCGACGACGATCAGGCGTTCGGCGTCTTCCGGCCCGTAGCCGTAGACGTAACAGTTCATCCCCACTTCCCCCGCGCCGCCAAGGGGAAGGTAGATCAGGCGTTCGTTGCTCATGGCGTTACGCGTTGTCCTTGTTGTAGCGGTGGATCACGGTCAGGCCGTGCATCGTCAGGTCGTCCTCGATCCCGTCGAATAGCACCTCGCCCTGGGCGAACAACGGGGCCAGGCCGCCGGTGCCGATGACGCGCATATCGCGGTCCCACTCGCCCTTGATCCGCTTGGTGATCTCGTGGACCAGGCCGACATAGCCCCAGAACACGCCCGATTGCATGCAGGCCACCGTATTGGTGCCGATCACCTTCTGCGGCTTGGTCACGTCCACATGCGGCAGCGCCGCGGCCGCCATGTGCAGCGCTTCGAGGCTCAGGTTCACGCCCGGCGCGATCACACCGCCGACATAGGCACCATCGTGGGCGACGACGTCGAACGTGGTCGCAGTGCCGAAATCGACGACGATGATGTCGCCGCCATGGCGGTCATAGGCACCGGCGGTATTCACCAGCCGGTCGGGGCCGACGATGGTGCCTTCGTCGACGCGCGGGTGGACGGGCAGCAGGCAGTCGGGCTTGCCGACGACATATGGCCGCGTCTCGAAATAATTGGCGCAGAGCAGCCGCAGGTTGAAGACGACCCGCGGAACCGTAGACGAGATGATGACCTCCCGAATGTCGATGGGCACACCGCGATGCTCCATCAACTGGCTGAACCAGACCCAGTACTGATCGGCGGTGCGCTGATGTTCGGTCGTGGTGCGGAACGTGGCGCGGAAACCGGTGCCGTCCCAGACGGCGAAAACGGTGTTGGTGTTGCCGCAGTCGATGCAGAGAAGCAACGCGCCCTCCCTTCAGAAATAGACATCCGCCGCCGGGATCGCCCGGCGGCCGTTGGCGGTGTTGAGCACCAAAGCGCCGGACTTGTCCACCGTCTCGAAGACACCGGCGATCTCTTCGGCGCCGGTCCGGGCGGTGATGACCTGACCCAGCCTTGCGGCCCGGTCAAGCCACGCCTCGCGCAAGGGGGCGAAGCCATAGGTGGAGAACCGGGTTTCCCAGCCGGCATAGGCAGCCGCGAGTTCGGCCAGGAACTCCTCGGGGCCTATCTGAAGTCCGGCCTCTTCGGCGAGCGACACGGGCGGCGTGGCGCCCTGCTCCACCGCGCCGGCGTCGGGCGCCCGAGCAAGATTGACGCCAATGCCGATGGCAAGATGCCGGATCACCCTGCCTTGACCACTGCTTTCCAGCAATATGCCCGCCACCTTTCCGCCGTTCACCAGTACGTCGTTGGGCCATTTCAGCGATAACAGCCCAGGCCGGCCGGTCACGCGCGCAATGGCGTCGTAAAGGGCAAGTGCAGCCACAAAGGACCGCAAAGCCACGGTTTCCGGCGGTTCGGCCGGTCGAAGGACAAGCGTGGCGGAAAAATTTCCCGCAGGATTGACCCATATCCGCCCGCGCCGCCCGCGGGCTGCCGTCTGGTGCCGTGCGAAGATCCAGGTGGGACCGGCCAGATGCGGCGCACGGCGGGCGGCTTCGGCCATGGTATTGTCCGTCTCGTCCAGGACGATCCGATCATACCCGTCCGGCCAAAAGCTCATTGCACCACCGGCGCCCATCGGCGCGACCAGGGATTTTCGAAAATCCTTGGCAAAATTCTTCGACGAATTTTGGCGCCCGCGCCGGCGTGCGGCCTAGTTGACAAGGGCTGCCGCCGCCGCCACCGCCGGGCCCTCGATGCCGAAAAGGTTGATCACGCCGAATACCATGATCGCCGCGGACGCCATCAGAAACACCCACTGCGCCGGCGCCATGGCCGGATCCAGCGCCTCGGTCTCTTCGCCGAAATACATGTAGTAGACGATGCGCAGGTAGTAGAACGCACCGATGACCGATGCGATCACGCCCGCCACCGCAAGCCAGGCCATATCCGCCTGGACCGCGGCCTGCAGCACGTAGAATTTGCCGAAGAATCCCACCAGCGGCGGAACGCCCGCCAGCGAGAACATCAGGATCAGGACCGCCAGCGCCTTGAGCGGTTCGTGCTTGGAGTAAAGGTTCAGCGCACCGATATCGGTGACCACCTGCCCGTCGCGCTCCATCGACAGGATGAAGGCGAACGTGCCGACATTCATCGTCACGTAGATCGCCATATAGACCAGCATCGCCTGCACGCCGAAGGCGGTACCCGAGGCCAGCCCCATCAGCGCAAAGCCCATATGGGCGATGGACGAATAGGCCATCAGCCGCTTAATGTCGCGCTGGCCGATCGCGGCCACGGCGCCCAGGAACATCGAGGCAACGGACAGGAAGGCGACGATCTGGCCCCAGTCGGCGGTGACATTGCCGAAGGCATCGTGCACAACGCGGGCGAACAGCCCCATCGCCGCCATCTTGGGCGCGGTTGCGAAGAAGGCGGTGACCGGCGTGGGCGAGCCTTCGTAAACGTCCGGGGTCCACATATGAAACGGTGCGGCCGAAACCTTGAAGGCAAGCCCGGCAACGATGAATACCAGTCCGAACAGGAGACCCAGCGAGATATGCTCGGCATTCGCGGCCGCGATCACGCCCTCGAACATCGTGGTTCCGGCATAGCCGTAGGTCAGCGAGCAGCCGTAGAGCAACAGCCCCGACGACAGCGCTCCGAGGACGAAATATTTCAGCCCCGCTTCGGTCGACTTCACGCTGTCGCGGCGCAGCGATGCCACGACGTATAGCGACAGGGACTGCAGCTCGAGCCCCATGTAAAGCACGATCAGGTCGCCGGCCGAGACCATCACCATCATGCCCGTCGCCGCCAGCGCGATCAGCAGCGGGTACTCGAACCGCAAGAGGTTGCGCTTGGCCATGTAGCTTTCGCTCATCACCAGCACGGCGGCGGCCGAGATCAGGATGACGACCTTGGCGAAACGCGAAAACCCGTCATCGACGAACATGCCGCCGAGGGCTGCGTTGGTGCCCTCGCCATTGAACCCGATCCAGAACGCCAGCACGGCAAAGATCCCCGCCGTGCCCCAGGTCAGCATCGGCGCGGTCTTGTCCTTGGTCGTGTAGACCCCGAACAGCAGCGCAGCCATGGCATAAACGGCCAGAACGATCTCGGGCAGCAGGATGGTCAGGTCGGCGCTCATCTCAGTGGCCTTCCGCAAGTTGGGTCGCCGCACCCGGCCAGTCGGCCAGCGCGGTCTGGTGGTCGGAAATCAGGGCGGCGACCGAGGGGCCGATGATGTCGGTCACCAGGCTGGGATAGACGCCCAGGAGGATCGTCATCACCACCAGCGGCGCGAAGATCGCCCTTTCGCGGCGGTCCATGTCGGTGATCGACTTCAGCGATTCCTTGATCAGGTCGCCCATCACCACCCGCCGGTAGAGCCACAATGCGTAGGCCGCGCTGAGGATCACGCCGGTGGTCGCCACCGCTGCCACCCAGGTGTTGGCCTGGAAGATGCCCATCAGCGTCAGGAACTCGCCGACGAAGCCGGAGGTGCCCGGCAGGCCCACATTGGCCAGCGTGAACAGCATGAAGATCAGCGCATAGGCGGGCATCCGGTTCACCAGCCCCCCGTAGGCGTCGATCTGCCGGGTGTGCATCCGGTCGTAGATCACACCGACGCAGAGGAACAGCGCGCCCGAGATGAAGCCGTGGCTCAGCATCTGAAAGATCGCACCGTCGATGCCCTGCTGGTTCGCCGCGAAGATGCCTGCGGTGACATAGCCCATATGGGCGACCGAGGAATAGGCGATGAGCTTCTTCATGTCCTCCTGCGCCAGCGCCACCAGCGAGGTATAGACGATGGCGATCGCCGACATCCACAGCACGAAATCCGCCAGCAGGTCCGAGGCGATGGGGAACATCGGCAGGCTGAACCGCAGGAACCCGTAGCCGCCCATCTTTAGAAGGATCGCGGCCAGCACGACCGACCCGGCGGTGGGCGCCTGCACGTGCGCATCCGGCAGCCAGGTGTGCACCGGCCACATCGGCATCTTCACCGCGAAACTGGCGAAGAAGGCGATCCACAAGAGCGTCTGCATGCCGCCGATGATCTGGATGCCCAGTACGCTGAAGGTCTCCGACCCGAAATTATGGGTCAGAAGCGACGGGATATCGGTGGTACCGGCATCGACATACATCGCGATCATCGCCACCAGCATCAGGACCGAGCCGAGAAAGGTGTAGAGGAAGAACTTGAAGGCCGCGTAGATGCGCTCCTTGCCGCCCCAGATGCCGATGATCAGGAACATCGGGATCAGCCCGCCCTCGAAGAACAGGTAAAAGAGCACCAGATCGAGCGCCACGAAGACGCCCAGCATCAGCGTCTCGAGCGCGAGGAAGGCGATCATGTAATCCTTCACCCGGTGCGTCACGCCCCAGCATGCCAGGATCGTCAGCGGCATCAGGAAGGTGGTCAGCATCACGAACAGGATCGAGATGCCGTCGACGCCGACCTTGTATTTCAGCCCGATCAGCCAGTCGCGTTCCTCGACGAACTGGAACCCGGTGTCGTTGGGGTCGAACTGGGCGATCAGGAAGAGAGAGATGACGAAGGTGACGGTGGTGGCGATCAGCGCCAGGTATTTGGCGTTCTTCTGCGCCGCCGCGTCGTCGCCGCGCAGAAACAGCGCCAGAATGCCGGCGGCCACCAGCGGCAGGAAGGTGATGATCGACAGGATGTTTTCCATCACTCGGCCCCCCCGCTCAGCGTCATCCACGTCACGAGGATCACGATGCCGATCACCATGGCGAAGGCGTAGGTGAAGATATAGCCCGACTGCGCCCGCCCGGCGAGGCGGGTGAAGAACGGCACGATGCCCATCGCCAGCCCGTTGATCCCGCCGTCGATGGTGCCCAGATCCCCGCGCCGCCAGAGCGCACCGCCCAGCCATTTCGCGGGCCGGACGAACGCGGCGTCAAAGATCTCGTCGAAATACCACTTGTTCAGCAGGAACAGGTAGAGCGGCCGCTGGTTCTCGGCCAGCTTGCCGGGCAGGTCGGGGCGGCGGATGTAGAACAGGTATGCCACGCCAAAGCCGATCAGCATCGCGATGAACGGTGCGACCTTGACCCATTTCGGCGCGTGATGCGCCTCGTCCATCACATGATTGTCGGGATGGGTGTAGACCGCGCCGCCGCCCGGGGTCCATCCGGCCTCGGCGGCATGACCCTCGCCGTGATCGTCGGCCTTTGCCTCGCCATGGCCGTCATCCTCGTTCGCAGCGAACGCCGCGCCGGGCAACGCCCGCTGCGCGTGGGTTTCTTCCGCGTGATGCGACGGCACCCCGTAGAATTTGTTGACCGTGTCGTGGTCGCCGAAGAACTGGTTGAACCAGATCATGCCGGCAAAGACCGACCCCAGCGCCAGCACGCCCAGGGGTACCAGCATGGTCATCGGGCTTTCATGGGCATGCTCATGCGCATGCCTGTCGCCGCGCGGCTCGCCATAGAAGGTCAGGAAGATCAGCCGCCAGGAATAGAAGCTGGTGAAGACCGCGGCGATGACCAAGAGCCAGAAAGCGTAGGTTCCCGGCCCCGACATGGCACCCCAGGCGCTTTCGACGATCGCGTCCTTCGATAGGAACCCGGCGAACCCGATATGGGTCAGCGGAATGCCGACCCCGGTGATCGCCAGCGTGCCGATCATCATCGCCCAGAAGGTCCGCGGGATCTTGTGACGCAGCCCGCCATAGTTGCGCATGTCCTGTTCATGATGCATCGCGTGGATGACCGAGCCCGCACCCAGAAACAGCATCGCCTTGAAAAACGCGTGGGTGAACAGGTGGAACATCGCCGCCGAATAGACGCCGACGCCGGCGGCCACGAACATGTACCCCAGCTGCGAGCAGGTCGAATAGGCGATGACGCGCTTGATGTCGTTCTGCACAAGGCCGACCGTGGCGGCAAAGAACGCCGTGGTGGCGCCGATGACGACCACGGCGGTCTGTGCCCCCGGCGCAAACTCCATCAAGGGTGACATCCGGCAGACCAGGAACACGCCCGCCGTCACCATCGTCGCGGCGTGGATCAGGGCGGACACCGGCGTCGGGCCCTCCATCGCGTCCGGCAGCCAGGTGTGCAGGAACAGTTGCGCCGATTTGCCCATCGCGCCGATGAACAGCAGAAAGGCCGCCAGGTTCGCCGCGTTCCAGTCGGTCCAGAGGAAGGTGATCTGCGTCTGCGCCAGTTCCGGCGCGGCCTGGAAGATGATGTCGAGATCGATCGAGTCGGTCAGGAAAAACAGCGCGAAGATGCCGAGCGCAAAGCCGAAATCGCCCACCCGGTTGACGATGAACGCCTTGATCGCGGCGACGTTCGCACTGGGTTTGCGGAAATAGAACCCGATCAGCAGATACGAGGCGACGCCGACGCCTTCCCAGCCGAAAAACATCTGAACGAGGTTGTCCGACGTCACCAGCATCAGCATCGCGAAGGTGAAGAACGACAGATAGGCGAAGAACCGCGGCTTGTAGCTTTCGCCTTCGCGGAAGTTCTCGTCATGGTCCATGTAGCCGAAGCTGTAGAGGTGGACGAGCGCCGAGACGGTCGTCACCACCACCAGCATGATCGCCGTCAGCCGGTCGAGCCGGATGGACCAGTCGGTGCTGAGGCTGCCCGACTCGATGAACCGCAAAATCTGGATCTGCTGGGTTTCGCCGTCGAAGCCGAAGAACACGATCCAGCTGAGCACGCAGGACAGAAACAGCAGGAAGGTCGCGACCCATTGCGCGGCGAACTCGCCGATCAGCCGCCAGCCGAAGCCGCACAGGATCGCGCCGATCAGCGGGGCGAAAAGGATGATGGGTTCCACGGGGCTAGCCTTTCATCACATTGACGTCTTCGACGTCGATGGTGCCGCGGTTGCGGAAGAAACAGACCAGGATCGCCAGCCCGATGGCGGCCTCGGCCGCCGCGACCGTCAGCACGAAGAGCGTGAAGATCTGGCCGACAAGATCGCCGAGGAAGGCCGAAAAGGCGACAAGGTTGATGTTCACCGCCAGCAGGATCAGTTCGATCGACATCAGAAGGATGATCACGTTCTTGCGGTTCAGGAAGATCCCGAAGATGCCGATGACGAAAAGCGCCGCCGCCACCGCCAGGTAATGCTCAAGTCCGACCATCGCGTTCCCCAAATCTCTTCTTCTTTTCCCGCCGCCGCTGGACGGCGGTCACGATCAGCGCCAGCAACCCCAGCAGGGGCAGAAACGCACCCAGGGCGCCCATCCCGGTCATTCTGCCGCCTCATAGGGCGTCCGGTTGCCGCTGAGGCCCGGATATAGCGCCGCACAGGCACAGGGTTCGGCGTCAAGCATGGCGATCTCAGTATCGCGGCCCGTTCCGTCCAGTGCATCCGCCAGCCGCGCGAAGCTGAAAAGCGACGGGCTGACCGCCAGTTGCTCGTTCAGGATGCGCACCGCCTTGTCCGTGCGGTCGAAGGGCGGGCGGGGGCTGATCCGCTCCTCCCGGGTGCGGGTCTTCAGCGCAACGCCGGTAGAGCAATCCGCGACCACAAGGTCGAGATAGACGCCCTCCTGGCTCCACCACTCGGCAAAGGCGACACGGGCCGCGCCGAGATCGCGGTGCCCGGTCTCGCCGCCATGGCTGATATGCGTGGTGCGGTCGCAGTCGGTCAGGTCAAGCGCCGCGGCGGGCACCGCAAGGCCCGCCGCGAAAAGTGCGGCCCAAGCCAAGTTCTGCGTCCCTCCGACCATTCCGGTCCCTTTTCCCTCGCACCGCATGCTTGCGGTCATCTCACAACCGCCGCGGGCTACAGCCCCTGCCCCGGCTTGATATCCTTCACTTCCATCGCCTTGGCTGGATCGCGGTAGATCTGCGCCAGGATGTCCTGCCGCTTGATGTCCGTGCGGTGGCGCAGCGTCAGCACGATGGCCCCGATCATCGCGACCAGCAGGATCAGACCGGCCAGCTGGAACAGCAGGATGTAGTCGTCGTAAAGCAGCCGGCCGAGCGCTGCGGTGTTGTGCGTGTCCTCCGGCGGAACCGCCGCGCGCAGCCCTTCCGCCTGGTCCGAGAACGCCCAGGTGCCGAAGACCAGGCCCAGCTGCATCAGCAGCACGATCCCGATCAGGATCGCCAGCGGCACGTATTTCGCCATCTCCGCCTTCAGTTCGGCGAAATCGACGTCCAGCATCATCACGACGAACAGAAACAGCACCGCCACCGCGCCGACATAGACGATGATCAGAAGCATCGCGACGAATTCCGCCCCAAGCAGAACGAACAGCCCCGCCGAACTGAGGAACGCCAGGATCAGCCACAGCACCGAATGCACCGGGTTGCGGCTGATCACGGTGAACAGCCCCGCCGCCACCACGACGATGGCGAAGACGTAGAACGTGAAATCGGCTATCGTCATGCGCTTCCCTCCGTGCCGCCCGACATCACGTCGCGGGCAAGGTTCATCGCCTTGGTCATCGCCGGCACCCCGCCGAACATGCCGGCCAGCGCGATGGTTTCGGTGATTTCCTGATCCGTCGCCCCGGCCTCGCGCGCGTGCCGCACGGTCAACCGGATCTGCGCCTCGGCCTGCGCGCCCAGGATCGTCAGCCCCTGCAGGGTCAGAAGAAGCTTGGTCTTGGCGTCGAGCCCCTCGGGGTTAAGCGTCTTGCCCCAGAAAGTTTCCATCACCTCCTTGGGCATGGTCGGCCACATCGCCTCGATCGACTGGGGTGTGAACGCCTCCATCATCGGCCCCATCGCCTTGGCCCAGTCCTGACCCATCTTCATCAGGTCCTCGAAGGGATTTCTGGAGTCGGTCACGCGTCGCCCTCCGCGGTATTTTCTGCCTCGAAGACCTCGATGGCCGCATTCAGCGCGTTGATGGCCGCAGGAAAGCCGCCATAGAGTGCCATCTGCAGAATGATCTCGCTGATTTCGCGCGCAGACCAGCCCGCGTCGAGCGCGGCCTTGATGTGGATCTTTAGCTGCGGCGCGGTCTGCGCTCCCATGGCGGTCAGTGCGGCGACGGTCGCGATCTGCCTCGTCTTTGCGCTGACGCCGTCTCGCGCGTAGGGGCCGCCGTAGACGGTGGCGATTTGCCACTCGGAAAAGCCAGGCAAAAACCGGTCGTACTTCTTCGCAAGCGCAGCCTCCAGGCCCGGCATGACCTGCTCCGAAAGCTCCCGCCCGACGCTCAGCGCGTTATGCGGCGCAGCGGCAGTCATCGGTACGGCGCGTCCAGTTCCAGGTTGCGGGCGATCTCGGCCTCCCAGCGCTCGCCGTTCTCCAGAAGCTTCTCTTTGTTGTAGTACAGCTCTTCACGGGTCTCGGTGGCGAACTCGAAATTCGGGCCCTCCACAATGGCATCGACCGGGCAGGCCTCTTGGCAGAACCCGCAATAGATGCACTTGGTCATGTCGATGTCGTAGCGGGTCGTGCGGCGCGATCCGTCCTCGCGCGGCTCGGCGTCGATGGTGATGGCCTGGGCCGGGCAGATCGCCTCGCACAGCTTGCACGCGATACAGCGCTCCTCGCCGTTGGGGTAGCGGCGCAGCGCGTGTTCGCCTCGGAACCGGGGGCTGAGCGGGCCCTTTTCATGCGGATAGTTCAGCGTCGCCTTCGGCGCGAAGAAATATTTCAGCCCCAGTTTGAAGCCGGCGAAGAAATCGGCCAGCAGAAAATACCGGGTGGCGCGGGTATAATCGATGGACCCCAAGTGTCAGGCTCCCTCTACACGTGTCTCGCCGGCATTTTCGTGACCGGCCCATTTCACTTCGTAGTCGCTCTGCAGCGCCAGCGGGACCATCTCGGACCCGGGCAGCCGTTCGACCTCGTAGTACAGATAGAACCGGCCCTCCGGAATCCGGCCCTTCAGCCGCAGGCGGCGGCCCAGTTCCGCCGGGTCCGGAAACGCCATCCGGAACTCTTTGCTCCCGGCGGGGGCCTTCTTGATGCCCAGGCAGCTGTGCACCTCGCACTGGCAGGCGCGCCGCCAGAACGTATAGACCAGTTCGGGATTGAACTGGTAAATCCCATGCCCCGGCCAGCCGTTCATCCCGTTTGCGGACACGAACCGCCCGCCCGGCTTGAGCATCCTGAATACGTTCTCGAGCGCCTGGGGCACGTTGAAAACATGCTCGATCGTGCCGCCGTCGAAGATGAAGGCGAACTGCCCTTCCAGCTCGTCGGGGATCGGCTGGTTCAGGTCATGCAGGATCGACGCGCCCTCGTAGTCGGAAAAGTCCATCGATTCGATTTCGCCGAACCCCATCTTGCGCATCAGGGTTTCGTAATAGCCGTCTTCCTGCAAATAGATGAACCGCTTGCGCGCCAGTCCGTGGGTATCGAGTGCGCGTTCGTAAAGCTTGGCGTATTGCGACTCGATCTTGAACGTGTGCCGGCCAAGGCCAAGCGAGCGGCCCTTTGGCGTCCACCTGGTGGAGAGCTCGGCGAGCCTTTCAAAGAGGACATAATCGACCCCCACGGGCTCACCCCCCCACGGCCCAGCGGGCATAGGCACCGCCGAACAGCTGAAACTGCGCGAAGAACGCCACGATCACCACCCAGGCGAGCGACATCGGCAGGAACACCTTCCAGCCCAGCCGCATCAGCTGGTCGTAGCGGTAGCGCGGAGTGATCGCCTTCACCATGGCGAAGAGGAAGAAGAAGAACGCCATCTTGCCGACCATCCACAGCGCCCCGTCCGGCAGGCCGGGGATCGGTGACAGCCAGCCGCCGAAGAACAGAAGCGTGGTGAGCGCGCACATCAGGAAAATCGCGATGTATTCACCCGCCATGAACAGCAGAAACGGCGTCGAGGAATACTCCACCTGATAGCCCGCCACCAATTCCGATTCCGCTTCCGGAAGGTCGAAGGGCGGGCGGTTGGTCTCTGCCAGCGCACTGATAAAAAACAGAAACACCATCGGCAGATGCGGCAGCCAATACCAGCTGAAGAGACCGTAGGCGCCGTCCTGCGCCCGCACGATATCGCCGAAGTTCAGGCTGCCGGTCGAGATGATGACGCCGATGATGATGAAGCCGATCGAGACTTCGTAGGAAATCATCTGCGCCGCCGACCGTAGCGAGCCGAGGAACGGGTATTTCGAGTTCGACGCCCATCCGCCCATGATCACGCCGTAGACTTCGAGCGACGAAATCGCGAAGACATAGAGGATCGCGACATTGATATCGGCCAGGACCCAGCGATCGTTGAACGGGATCACCGCCCAGGCGATCATCGCCAGCACGAACGAGATCATCGGCGCCAGCATGAATACCGTGCGGTCCGCGCCGGCCGGGATCACGATCTCTTTGACGACGTATTTCAGCGCGTCGGCCACCGTCTGCAACAGACCGTAAACGCCCACCACGTTGGGCCCGCGCCGCATCTGGACCGCGGCCCAGATCTTGCGGTCGCCGTAGACCAGAAACAGCAGCGACACCATCACGAACCCGATCACCAGCAGGCATTGCGCGGCGATGATCAGGGCCAGCCCCAGATTGGTGGATAAGAAATCAGCCATGCGTCCTCATACCGTCGGTATGCCTGTCTCAGCGCAATTCGACACGGTCACCTCGGCGTCGATCGTCTTCAGCCCGCGCGGCAGCGCCGGTGAGATTGTGTAAACCGCATCTCCCCGCCAAACGCCACCCTCTTGGCTCACATTTGTGCGCACATGCCGCGCAAAGCCATAGCCCCGGATCAGCGCATACTGCGCCGCGGCGCATTCGGCATAATCCGCGACATCCGCGTTGCCCCGCGCGCCGTCCATCGTAACGAGGAAATTCACCAGATCGCCGTCCAGCAATCGCGTCTCGATCCCCTTGTAGGCGGGCGAGAATTCGGATTGGGCCACCGGCTCGGGGCCCGACGGCGCACAGGCCGCAAGACCGGCGCCGCCCAGCGCTGCCACGGCTTTCGGCAATTGGCGCAGCATGGGCCTACTCCGCCGCGATCCGGGTCTCGGCCCGGGCGCGGGCATTGGCGCTGAGTTCGGCCATCAGGGCAGAGGCGCGCGCGATCGGGTTGGTCAGGTAGAAATCCGAAATCGCATTGCGGAAATCCCCCTCGCCAAGTTCGCCCTTGGGCAGTGGCTGCCAGTCGTTTTCCGCCACGTGATCGATCTTTGCCATCACCGGAATGTCCGCCACGATCTTCTTGCGCAGCTGGATCAGCGTGTCATAGGGCAGCGTTGCGCCGATCTCTGCCGACAGCGCCCGCAGGATCGCCCAGTTCTCCTTGGCCTCGCCCGGCGGAAAGCCGGCGCGCAGCGCAAGCTGCGGCCGCCCCTCGGTGTTGACGAACAGCCCCTGTTCCTCGGTATAGGCGGCGCCCGGCAGGATCACGTCCGCCCGATGCGCACCGCGGTCGCCATGGCTGCCCTGGTAGATCACGAAGGGACCCTCGGCGATCTCGACCTCGTCTGAACCGAGGTTATAGACCACGTCCGCCCCGTCCAACGCCGCGTCCAGGCCGCCCTCGGTCACCGCACCGATATCCATCGCGCCCACGCGGGACGCTGCCGTGTGCAGGATCAGCACCTTCGAGTTGCTGCGCTCGGCGAAGGCATGGACATGGCCCAGCACGGCGGCCGCGTCATCGCCCATCAATGCGCCCTGCCCGACGATCAGGATCGTCGGCTTGTCCAGCACGTCGTCGACCGACGCCTCGTCCCAGGCCTTCAGCCCGTCGCGCCCCGAGCCGTAGTGATAGTAGTCATAGGTCAGATCGACGGGTGCGCCGACCACGCCGATCTTTGCCCCGTTCAGCCAGGCCTTTCGGATGCGCGCGTTCAGCACCGGCGCCTCGTCGCGCGGGTTGCTGCCGACCAGCATGAAATGCGTGGCCGTGTCGATTTCCTCGATCGTGGCGTTGCCGACATAGCCAAAGCGGTTCCCGGCCGGCAGCCCGGCACCGTCGGTGCGGCATTCGACCGACCCGCCCTGCCCCTCGACCGTCTCTTTCAGCGCATAGGCCGCTTCCACCGGCGCCAGATCGCCCACCAGGCCGGCGATCTTTGTCGCGCCTTTCAGGGCCCCGGCGGCCCTGGCCAGCGCCTCGCCCCAGGACGCGGGCCGCAGCTTGCCGTTCTCGCGCACGTAAGGTTTGTCCAGCCGCTGCCGCCGCAGCCCGTCCCAGACGAACCGCGTCTTGTCGGAAATCCATTCTTCGTTCACGCCGTCATGGTTGCGCGGCAGGAACCGCATCACTTCGCGGCCCTTGGCGTCCACCCGGATGTTCGATCCCAACGCATCCATCACGTCGATGGATTCGGTCTTGGTCAGCTCCCACGGCCGCGCGGTGAACGCGTAGGGCTTCGACGTCAGCGCACCCACCGGGCACAAGTCGATGATATTGCCCTGCAAATTCGACTCCAGCGTCTCGCCCAGATAGGCGGTGATCTCGGCATCCTCGCCGCGTCCGGTCTGGCCCATCTGGCTGATCCCGGCGACCTCGGTTGTGAACCGGACACAGCGGGTGCACGAGATGCAGCGAGTCATATGGGTTTCAACGAGCGGCCCCAGGTCGAGATCGTCCACCGCCCGCTTCGGCTCGCGGAAGCGGCTGAAATCGACGCCATAGGCCATCGCCTGATCCTGCAGGTCGCATTCCCCGCCCTGGTCGCAAATCGGACAGTCGAGCGGATGGTTGATCAGCAGGAATTCCATGACACCTTCGCGCGCCTTCTTCACCATCGGCGAATTGGTCCTGACCACCGGCGGCTGGCCTTCCGGGCCGGGGCGCAGATCGCGCACCTGCATCGCGCAAGATGCCGCGGGCTTCGGCGGGCCACCCACGACCTCGACCAGGCACATCCGGCAGTTTCCGGCAATCGACAGGCGTTCGTGATAGCAGAACCGCGGAATTTCGATCCCCGCCTGCTCGCAGGCCTGGATCAGCGTCATCGCCGGATCGACCTCGACCTCGTGATCGTCGATGATGATTTTGCGTAGCTCGGTCATGGGTCTTCCACATCTGTCAGACGGCTGGCTGGTCCGCGCGTCCGTTTTGGCCTAATTCGCCCGCAACAGCCAGCCCGTGAGGCTGTTTTTCTCGATTTCCTCATAGCCCAGGCGGCAATAGCTTTCCGCGTCGCCTTTCGTCACACCGTTGCGCACCAAATAGGCGTCGCGCAACGCCTTCAGACGCGCCTTGGCAGCCGGGCTTTTTCGCATCTCCTTGATGTCGTCTCGGGAATAGCCCAGCGACAGGGCGTAGTCTTCCAGCTCGTTCGCCTTGCGAAGCACGCGAAACATCCGGGCCGAAATCGTCGGACAATTCTTGCGGATCTCATCGCCCACTGCGGCAGCCAGAAACTCGCCCCTGACGCGCGGATTGTCCTCCAGCGGCTGCAACACGGCGGCTTGGGCTCCGACAGAAAGAAAAAGCGCAAGCAAGGTGGCGGTCGGTTTGATCATAACGGTCTCCTGTGATCGGTCCTGCCGCCGCAGATGCACCGCTTGCGCGTTGATATCCAATAACAACCGCTCATGCCGCCCGCCCGTAGAAGGTCATTCGCGTGTCTTTGTGCAGGATCTTGCCGGGTTTCGGGTCATAGGAGCAGACCGCGATCACACGTGGTTTCAATCCTTTCACCGGCGTGACCCGGTGCAGCGTGTGCCTGCCCTGGAAAATCACCAGATCTCCGGCGGCTTGGTGCAGCGACACGATCTCCGACCCGTCGCCGTCAAGCGCCCGTTCCACGGCGTCGAACCCGGGATCCTCCTCGGTCCGTGTGGCGGGTATGTAGTGATAGTCGCCGCCCGCGTCGGCAGGGCGCAGCATCAGGGTGACCACGAAATTGGCGTTGTCGAAATGCCAGCCCGTTTCCGTGCCCGGCGGGTAGGTCAGCAGATTCAGCCCGGCCAGCGGGTCGGCATAGGGATACAGCGCGTCATGCCCGAGAATGGCGGCCAATCCGGCCCGGAACCGGTCGTTCAGGTAAAGCCGCCGCAGCGCGCCGTCGGGCACCAGATCATAGGCCAGCGTCGCCGAAGAGGTCGTCACCTTTCGGTTTCTGGGGTGGTCGGCGGCAAAGGCCGGGTCATCCGCCACCAGATAGACATTATGCGTCTTGACCTTGAAGAACGCCTTGTCGAGCCGGTCCTCGACTTCGGCCAGCATCCCCGCTGCCTGTGGCTTGGGCACAAAACCCTGCAACACCGCCGCGCCGGTGGCCGCCAGATCGGCCCGCGCCCGGACGATCGCCGCGGGCGGGATCGTCATTCCGCCGCTGTATCGCAGCTTTGCACCTCCAGCCCGCCGTTCCGGCGCAGCCAGTCCCAATCGAACGCCGCGTCGCTGGCGCCGTTTTCACGCAAGTCATCCAGCCTTTGCAGGGCCTCGTCCAGCGTCGGCCGATGTCCCTCGGGCACCCACCACATGACGAAATGCATAGCCTCCAGAACCTCGAACCATTCCTTGCGGCGGTCGTAGAACTGTTTGTGGACCGTCCGGAAAGCGAAGTTTTCCAGCGCTTCGGGGCTTTCCCAGACCGTCAGGTTGGCCACGAATTGCGGGTCGTCGCCGATGTTGTTCTCGGTGTTGCCGGTCCCCGGCTCGCCGGAGCCTTCCATCATCCAGACGAAGCCCGGCATGCGCTTGCCCATGCCGTTGATCCGGTCGAGCGCGCCCATGAACTCGGCCACGCGCGGATCGTCCGTCGGCGCAAGCAGCCGGCCGATGTTCAGTTCGGCCAGATAATACCCCGCGCGCCGCATCACAGCACCGCCAGAATTGCCATCGCCGCCAGGATCAGGCAGCACGCCCATCCGACCACGAAGATGAGTGTCCGCGGCCCGAAATTCATCGGCCCGATGCCTGCGTAATGCACGAAGAAATGCGCGATCCGGGCCACAAAGAAGATCGAAGCCAGCCAGTTGACCCAAGAGGGATCCGCGCCCGCCAGGATCGCGGCCAGGGTCGCAGCGACGAAGAACCCCATGATCTCGGTCAGGTTCAGATAGGCCCGGTTGAAGCGATAGGTTCTGTCCCCATAATCCTCAGACGGCGTGGCACCCGCCACCTGGCCCTTGTTCATCTTTGCAAGGGCTGTGAACGGATTGACCAAAAGACCGAAGACCGCCGTTGCCGCCATTGCGACGATGGCGTGCCCATAGACTGCGAATTGCTCCATTCCGGATCTCCTTCTCCCGAACCGCCGGCGTCACCGCTGGATGCAGCGGCCGGCCAGCGTCAGCGTGTTGTCGGACACCCGCGCCTCTTCCGGCGGAACGTCGGGCCCGGCCGTCCAGGCGGTATCGGACCCGCCGTAGTTGCGCAGGCAGTAGACCGTCGCCTGATAGCGGCCGGCGCTCTGCGCATTGCCGACATTGCCCGCCGGCGTCACGGTAATGGTGAAGTCGCGGCCGTCCTCGCCCGTGGTAACCCGGCTGCGATAGCGCGCGCCGTCGATCTCGACCGTATTCCGTTTCGCACCGACCGAACCGCCGCCGATCCCGACGCGGTCGAGCCCCAACCGCCCGCAGGCCGCGGTGCCGGCGATCAGACACAGCAAAAGCGAGACACGCAGCATGTGACCTAACCCTCCACCAGATCGAGGCGTTTTGCGATCGTTTCAACGCAGGCATCGAGCCTGTCGAGCCTGCGATTGACGCGGGCAAGCTGTTCCCCGACGCCAGTCACACCTTCTTTGATGTCACGCATGCCGTCTTCCATATGCGCCGATCGAGAATCGAACCGGCGCATATGGTCCAGGATCAGATTTCCTGTATCGTCGGTCATCGTCTATTCCGCCGCCACCGCGGTCACGCGACCCGTCTTCCGCGCCTTGATCCGGTCCTCGATCTCGTCGCGGAAGTTCCGGATCAGCCCCTGGATCGGCCAGGCCGCCGCGTCGCCCAGGGCACAGATCGTGTGCCCCTCGACCTGCTTGGTGACGTCGAACAGCATGTCGATTTCCTCGATTTCGGCCTCGCCCTTCACCAGCCGGTCCATCACCCGCATCATCCAGCCGGTGCCCTCGCGGCAGGGCGTGCATTGGCCGCAGCTTTCGTGCTTGTAGAATTTCGACAGCCGCCAGATCGCCTTGATGATGTCGGTCGACTGATCCATCACGATCACCGCCGCCGTACCCAAGGACGACCCCTTGTCGCGCAGCGCGTCGAAATCCATCACCGCATCGCGCATGTTCTCGCCGCGCACACAGGGAACCGACGAGCCGCCCGGGATCACCGCCTTGAGGTTGTCCCAGCCGCCCCGGATGCCGCCGCAATGTTTTTCGATCAGGTCCTCGAACGGCAGCGACATGGTGTCTTCGACCACACAGGGGTTGTTCACGTGGCCGGAGACCGCGTAGATCTTCGTGCCGGTGTTGTTGGGCCGCCCGAACGAGGCGAACCAATCCGCCCCGCGCCGCAGGATCGTCGGCACCACGGCGATCGATTCCACGTTGTTGACCGTGGTCGGGCACCCATAAAGCCCCGCGCCGGCCGGGAACGGCGGCTTCATCCGCGGCATGCCCTTCTTGCCCTCGAGGCTCTCCAGAAGCGCGGTCTCTTCGCCGCAGATATAGGCCCCGGCGCCATGGTGCAGATAGAGGTCGAAATCCCAGCCCGACCCGGCGGCGTTCCGGCCCAGAAGCCGGGCGTCATAAGCCTCGTCGATCGCCGCCTGCAGCGCCTCGCGCTCGCGGATATATTCACCGCGGATGTAGATATAGCAGGCCTTCGCACCCATCGCGAAACTGGCGATCAGGCACCCTTCGATCAGCGTATGCGGATCGTGGCGCATGATCTCGCGGTCCTTGCAGGTGCCGGGCTCGGATTCATCGGCATTCACCACCAGATAGGCCGGCCGCCCGTCGGACTCCTTGGGCATGAACGACCACTTGAGCCCCGTTGGAAACCCCGCCCCGCCGCGCCCGCGCAGCCCGCTGGCCTTCATCGTGTCGATGATCCAGTCGCGGCCCTTTGCTATGATGCCCGCCGTGCCGTCCCAGTGGCCGCGCATCTTTGCGCCCGCCAGCGTCCGGTCGTGCATACCGTAGAGGTTGGTGAAGATGCGATCGCTGTCGCTGAGCATTGACTACCCCTGATTGTCCCGGCGCTTGCGCCAGATCTGATACGTGACCACAAAGGCCCAGACGAACGCCGCCAGCGCCGCAAGGTCGAAAAGAAAGACGAACCGCGCCTGCAGCCCCAGTTCGCCCCCGATCCACTGCGCCGCCATCCAAAGCAGCATCGTGCCGGCGATCACCAGCGCCACCGTTTTCGCCTGCCGCGCCAGCGCCAGGTCCTGATCGGATCGTCTTGCCATCTGCGCCTTCTAGTAAACCTCGCCCTTGTCAACCCGCGTGGAAAACTCCGTTTCGCCGCCGGTGGCCAGGATCTTGGCCTGCGCGACCCAGTCGTCGCGGCTCACCCGGCCCTTGAACCCTTCGAGGTTCGCGTTGACCCAGGCCACCTCGTCGGCGGTCCAGTTCGCGATCTGGTCGAAATGGTAAAAGCCCATGCCGTTCAGCATCTTTTCCAGTTTGGGCCCGACACCCTTGATTTCCTTCAGATTGTCGGCGCCGCCGCCGCGCGGCCCCTCCAGCGTCGCGGGCTTTGTGCCCTCGTCAGCGCCTTCGACCACACCGTCCTTGTCATAGTCCTCGCCACCCCCGGTGCCGGCGGCCGCATCGCCGCCGCCGTATTTCCATTCGCCCTTTTTCGCGGCAAGTTCGTCCTGTCCGGCCAGCGGCTTGCTCGGCTTGATGACGCCGTCACCGGCTCCGCTTTTGTCGCCAGCCGATGCGTCCGAAGCGGGCTCTGCACCAGCCACAGAAGCCGCCGCCGCCCCGTTGCCGACAAGGTCGCCACCGGCCGCCGCCACGCCTGCGCCCTGCTGCGCCGCGGCCGCGCTTCCGCCACCGCCCGCCGACGCGCCTCCGGACTGGCCCGGCCCGGCGTCCGCCTTGCGGTGGAACCCGATCAGGAGGAACACGAAGACCACGATCGCCAACAGCAGCCCCAGAAACAGGGCCGGTGCAAACCTGTAGTCGCCGATCACCATCAGAGCCACGAAGGCCACCAAGCCTATCCCTCCGGCGATCAACGCCGTCATCACCATGGAGGCGCCAGTTTGCTTGTTATCCATCGGAACTCTCTCCCCGTTCTCCGGAATGCGTTATGCGTTCCTAGTATTTAGCGCGTTTTGAGAACTCTGTCTCCTGTCCAGACGCCAGGATCTTGGCCTGTTCGATCCAGGCGTCCCGGCTCGCGCGTCCCTTGAAACCCTCGAGGTTCTGATCGACCCAGGCAAGCTCGTCCGCCGTCCAGCTCGCAACCTGATCGAAATGATAAAACCCCAGTGTGTTCAGCAGCTTCTCCAGTTTCGGCCCGACCCCCTTGATCATCTTCAGATCGTCCGCCTTGCCGTCCCGCGGCGCATCCAACGTCGCCGGTTTGGTGCCCGGTCCCTCGGCCGCCGCCGGGGCGGCCGCAGCCTTGGGCGCGTCCTTCTTCGGCTCAGACGCCTTTGGGCTGGCCGCCGGCTTCGCCTTCGCCGCGCGCGCCGCCTTCGGCGCGGCCCCGGCGGCCGGGCCGTCCCCGCCAAGCCACGGGGTCAGCAGCGGCACCTCGGTGCCGTCGATCCGCTTGACCGTGTCGCCCAGATCGGTGGCCAGCTGCACGCTTGCATTATATTTGGTGTGCCCGGTTTCCTCGTAGTCCTTCAGGCTGGTCAGCCCGTCCAGCGGCTCGGACGCATAGCGCCCGTTCTGCGGCCCCGGGACCGGCACCGTGCCCGCCGCCAGCTCGTCGAGGATCTCGCCGAACCGCCCGGCCGTCAGATCCTCGTAGTAATCCTTGCCGATCTGAACCATCGGCGCATTGGCGCAGGCGCCCAGGCATTCGACCTCTTCCCAGGAAAACTTGCCGTCGGCGGACAGCTGATGCGGCTTGGCCGCGATCTTGTCCTTGCAGACGGCGATCAGGTCCTCGGCGCCGCAGATCATGCAGGACGTCGTGCCGCAGACCTGAACATGCGCAACGGACCCAACTGGTTGCAGCTGGAACATGAAGTAGAACGACGCCACTTCCAGCACCCGGATATTGGCCATGTCCAGCATATCCGCGACATGTTCGATGGCCGGGCGGCTGATCCAGCCCTCCTGCTCCTGTGCGCGCCACAAAAGCGGAATCACCGCGCTGGCCTGCCGGCCTTCGGGATATTTGCTGATCTGCGCCTCGGCCCAGGCCTGATTGGCGGGCGTGAAGGCGAAACCTTCCGGCTGATCGTGGTGAAGACGGCGGAGCATCAGGCTTTCCCTTCCGCAAGAAGACGGCAGCCGGTGAACACCTGATACTGCGCGCCCAAGAATTCGCTTAGTGCGGCCAGGACGGCCGCGGTGGTCGCGTTGCCCTCGCCCAGGTCGTTCGGCGTCAGATCCAACAGCCCCTTCGACAGCCCGCGCACGCGCTGTGCCAAGTATCCGCGAAACTTGTCAAGCGGCCCCAGCACGCTGGCCTTGGTCAGCCCGGCCTCGAGGTAGTCGATCTTCGGCACAACATCCCGCTGGATCCGGTCCAGCTGTTCGGCATCGGCAATCTCGACACGAGGCGGCCAGATCTCCTGATCCATCATCGCCGGGACCGACGACCTCAGCGCCGTGTCGAGCTGCGCGGCGGCATCGAAGTTCTCGAAACAGATCTCAAGCTTCTTTTCCAGGAACCGCGTCTCCGAGGACTGCACGAAGGTCGTCCGCGCATACCATGCCTGCACCGCCACGAACAACGCGGCCACCAGCGTTCCGATGGCCAGCAGGTAGTTCGAGAAATGCGGGCTGTTGATCACGTCAGGTCCTTACTTGCGATCACTGCAAAGATGGCTCCGTGAGGCCGGAAACTGTCACCGGTCGATCTCCCCGAACACCACGTCCATCGTCCCGATGATCGCGGCCACGTCGGCCAACTGGTGGCCGCCCGCCACATAATCCATCGCCTGCAGATGCAGGAACCCCGGCGCGCGCAGCTTGGCCCGGTAGGGCCGGTTGGTGCCGTCAGCCACCAGATAGACCCCGAACTCGCCCTTCGGCGCCTCGACGGCGGCATAGACCTCGCCCGCGGGCACGTGGAAGCCTTCGGTGTAAAGCTTGAAATGATGGATCAGCGCCTCCATCGAGGTCTTCATCTCGCCCCGGCTCGGCGGCGTGATCTTGCCGCGGGCCAGCACGTCGCCCGGCTCGGCGCGCAGTTTCTCGCAGGCCTGCTTGATGATCTTCAAAGACTCGCGCATCTCCTGCATCCGCACAAGATAGCGGTCGTAGCAGTCGCCGTTCTTGCCCACCGGGATGCCGAACTCGAACTCGTCATAGCATTCGTAGGGCTGCGACCGCCGCAGGTCCCAGGCCAGGCCCGACCCGCGGACCATCACGCCGGAAAAGCCCCAGTCGAGAATGTCCTGCTCGGTCACCACGCCGATATCGGCATTGCGCTGCTTGAAGATGCGGTTCTCGGTCAGCAGTCCGTCCAGATCCGCGATCACCCGCGGGAAATCGTCGGCCCACGCATCGACATCGTCGATCAGCTCGGGCGGCAGGTCCTGATGCACGCCGCCGGGGCGGAAATAGGCGGCGTGCAGCCGCGCGCCGCAGGCGCGCTCGTAGAACACCATCAGCTTTTCGCGTTCCTCGAAGCCCCAGAGCGGCGGGGTCAGCGCGCCCACGTCCATCGCCTGCGTGGTGACGTTCAGCAGGTGGTTCAGGATGCGCCCGATCTCGGAATACAGCACCCGGATCAGCGAGGCGCGGCGCGGCACCTCGACACCCGTCAGCCGCTCGATCGCCAGGCACCAGGCATGTTCCTGGTTCATCGGCGCCACATAGTCCAGCCGGTCGAAATAGGGCAGGTTCTGCAGATAGGTGCGGCTTTCCATCAGCTTTTCGGTGCCGCGGTGCAAGAGCCCGATATGCGGGTCGCAGCGTTCCACGATCTCGCCGTCCAGTTCCAGCACCAACCGCAGGACGCCATGCGCCGCCGGGTGTTGCGGTCCGAAATTGATGTTGAAGTTCCGGATCTTCTGTTCGCCGGTCAGGGCGTCTTCGAAACCGCCGTCCATCATTGTGCAGCCTCCATATCGAGGGTCCATCGCGCGGGGATACGCTCGAACGCCCCGGCGACGTAGTCATATTGCGGCGCGAGAAAGGCGCGCATCTCTTCGAACTGTCCCGGCTCCATCTGCGCCTCGGGCCCGCGCAGCACACGGCGGCCGAACTCCGCCGGGACCGGGTCGATGCCAAGGAAGGCACAGATGTCGGCGATGGCCGCGTCAGTGAAGAGGTCTTCGTAGAACACCACCTTCAGCTGCTCCGGCGCCACCGCCTCGCGCAGCCGCTCCAGCGGGCCGATATAGTCCGACCGGCGCACGATCTCGGGCTCCTTGCCCTTGTAAATCCGCCGCATGATGTTGACCGACCGGCGCTGGATCTCGCTGGGCTTGTTGGCGCGCCGCTTGGCCATCATCCGGCAATGCGACCAGACCCGGTCGACCGGATCGCGCAAGAGATAGACGAACCGGACCTCGGGTTGAAGCTCAGCCATCTCGCGCAGCCGCGCCAACGGCAACAGCGCGTAGGCCGGGGTGAAATCGCCGACAACGGATTCATCGCCCAGGCCGCCATGCAGATAGGCCAGATAGGCCGCGTCGTCCTGCCGGTGCTGGCGCAGCACCCCGGCCCAGGCCTCGGCGTCTTCGGCGACCCGCGTCTTCGCGCGGCGGATCTGCGGATCCTCCTCGGTCAGAAGCTGCGTAAGGTTGTTGTCGCGCCGCCCCTCCACATCCGCGATCCAGGTGCCGTAGTCGTTGAACTCGACGCTATCGAAATAGTGCAGCTCCTTGATCCCGCGCATATGGCATCGCGGATGGGCCGAGATGTAGCGGTGCAGCCACGACGTCCCGGCCTTCGTCGCCCCGATGCAGAAGAGAAGAGTGGGAGCCGTCATTCGCGATCACCGCTTCGGGACGCCTGGCAGTCGACAGTTGGTCACCCTATCGTACTGGAAAATTGATCCAAGCGATGTCAGCGGCGGTGTGAAACGAACGTGAAAAATCGGAGCGAAGATTTTTTTTTCATGCCGCACAACGGTGAGAACCGCGGCGAGGCCGGCCAGAAAGGCGCCAAGCTCCCCCAGAACCGACCACCACATCAGCCCTTCGCCTCCTGCTTTTCATCGCCCGGCAGGATGTACTCCGCGCCCTCCCAGGGGCTCATGAAGTCGAACTGGCGGTATTCCTGCACCAGCTTCACCGGCTCGTAGACCACCCGCTTCTCGGCCTCGTCATAGCGTACCTCGGTATAGCCGGTGGTCGGGAAGTCCTTGCGCAGCGGATAGCCGCGGAACCCGTAGTCGGTCAGGATGCGCCGCAGATCGGGGTGCCCGGAAAACAGCAGGCCGAACATGTCGAACACCTCGCGTTCGAACCAGTTCGCCGCCGGGAAGACGTCGGTGATCGAGGCCAGGACCTCCTCTTCGCGCACCGCCACCTTCACCCGGATGCGGTGGTTCTGGTACATGCTGAGAAAGTGATAGACCACATCGAACCGCGCCTCGCGGTCGGGATGGTCGACGGCGGTGATATCGACAAGCGTCGAAAACCGGCAGCTCGGATCGGTCTTCAGGAAGTCGCAGAAACCCGCCAGCGAATTCGCCGTCGCCTCGACCGTCAGCTCGCCATGGGCCACCGCCCAGGAGACCACGCAATCGGGCCGTTTCGCCTCGATATGGGCGCCCAGTTCCTTCAGCGCTTCCGACATCCCCGCCTCTCTTCCCGCGCCTCAGCGCACAATCGTCCCGGTCCGCCGGATCTTCCGCTGCAGCGCCATGATGCCGTAAAGCAGCGCCTCGGCCGTCGGCGGGCATCCCGGCACGTAGACATCCACCGGCACGATCCGGTCACAGCCCCGCACCACCGAATAACTGTAGTGGTAATACCCCCCGCCGTTCGCGCAGGAGCCCATCGAGATCACATAGCGCGGCTCGGGCATCTGGTCGTAGACCTTGCGCAGCGCCGGCGCCATCTTGTTGGTCAGCGTCCCCGCCACGATCATCAGATCCGATTGCCGCGGAGACGCCCTTGGCGCCGTCCCGAACCGCTCCAGATCGTAGCGCGGCATCGAGGTGTGCATCATCTCGACCGCGCAGCAGGCAAGCCCGAAGGTCATCCAGTGCAGGCTGCCGGTGCGTGCCCAGTTGATGATGTCCTCGGTCGAGGTCAGCAAGAACCCCTTGTCCTGCAGCTCCTTGTTCAGCGCCTGGGTGGGCATCTCGCGGTCGACGCCCGCGGTGTTTGCGCCCGTCATCACTCCCATTCCAGCGCCCCCTTCTTCCACTCATAGGCAAAGCCCACGGTCAGAACCGCCAGGAACACCATCATCGACCAAAAACCCACGATGCCGACATCGGCAAAGGCCACCGCCCAGGGGAACAGGAACGCCACCTCGAGATCGAAGATGATGAACAGGATCGCCACCAGATAGAACCGCACGTCGAATTTCATCCGCGCGTCGTCGAAGGCGTTGAACCCGCATTCATAGGCGCTGACTTTTTCGGGGTCCGGATTGCGTACGGCCAAGACCGCGGCGGCGAGGATCAGGACCAGCCCCAACCCGATGGCAAGTCCCAGAAAAATCAGGATCGGCAGATAGTCGGCAGCTAGGCTTTCCACGTCTCGGCTCCTTGGTGGCGCGCGGCTTTCTCGATCGGCTGGCGCGAGGCTACCCCCGCCCCGGCAGAGGGTCAACCGAACCCGCCCCGATTTGACCGCGCGCTCGCGCGTGATTTCCCCGCCTTGTATACCCTCGCAGCCCGATTGCCATCCCCAATTGCGGCACCGCAGCGAACTGCCGTGCCGGCCCGCGATTCCCACCCCGCCAAGGAACGGTCACACCAGCGAGCCTTTCCACCGGGATGAAAGCCCGGGCTGCGCCCGAACCCGCCCTGGGGCCGGATGCAACCCTCATCAGCCAACCCGACCGCGGCAACGGTCGTCGGGCGGGTTCCGACCCGCCACTCCCAGCACCAGACCGGCACGCCGCGCGCCGCCACCGCAGAGCCGCATACGCCAACCCGGTCCCGCAACCATTTTTTACAGTATCACAAGGAAAATCAAAATATTAACCGTGCACCCCGTAAAATGGAGGACACCCGCTACTCCGCCACCCAATTCGCTTTCCGTTTCTCGAAAAACGCCGCCACGCCTTCCGGCGCCTCCGGCCCCTCCCACTGCCTTACCAGGGCCTGCACCGACGCCTCGATCACCGCATCGCCGATCCGTGGCCCGAGCGCCCGCACCAGACGCTTTCCCGCCGCCACCGCCCCCGGCGCAGCCGCCAGATAGGGCGCTACCTCAGCCTCCACCGCGGCATCCAGATCCGCCGCCGGCACCGCCTTGGCCAGCACTCCCAGGTCCACTGCCTCGGCCGCTCCGAAGATCCGGCCCGAAAAGAACACCCGCCGCGCGGCGGCCTCGCCCATCCGGGCCACCACGTAGGGCCCGATCGTCGCCGGGATCAGGCCCAGCCGCACCTCCGTCAGCCCGAAGTTCGCCGTCTCCACCCCGACCGCCACGTCGCAGACGCAAGCCAGCCCGACGCCGCCGCCGAAAGCCTGGCCCTGCACCCGCCCGATCAGCGGTTTCGGCATCTCGTTCAGCGCCTGCAACATGTCCGCCAGCGTCCGGGCCTCCGCCGCCCGGTCGGGGCCCGACGCGGCCATCTGCGCCTTCATCCAGCCCAGATCGCCGCCCGCGCAGAACGACCGCCCCGCCCCGGTCAGCACGACCACGCGAACGCCCGGATCGCCGCCCAGCTTGGCCGCCGCGCGGGTCAGCTCGCCGATCATCGCCGCATTCAACGCATTGTGCCTTTCCGCCCTGGCCAGCGTCAGCGTTGCCACGCCACGCGGATCGCGCTCGACCGAAATCGTCTCATACATCCCGCATCCTCCGCGCCATCGCGGCCGCCTTTTCAAGCACCGCCAGGTCGAGCCCCGTCTCGTAGCCCAGCGCCGCGAGCCGTGCCGCCACCGCTTCGGTCGCCACATTTCCCGCCGCCCCTGGGGCGTAGGGACAGCCGCCAAGCCCGCCGACGGCGGCATCGAACACCCGCACGCCCGCCGTCAGCGCGACCTCGATATTCTCCAACGCCCGCCCGCCGGTGTCGTGAAAATGCCCCGCAAGCCGCGCCACCGGAACGCGCTCCGCCACGGCGCGCAGCATTGCCGCGACCGCGTCCGGCGTTCCGCGGCCGATGGTGTCGCCCAGCGATACCTCATGGCACCCCATCCCGAAAAGGGCCGCCACCACAGCTGCCGCCCGCTCGGGCGCTACCGGGCCGTCATAGGGGCACTCTACCACACAAGAGACATAGCCCCGCACCGGCAGCCCCGCGGCCTGCGCCGCCGCCACGACCGGCTTGAACGCCTCAAGGCTCTCGGCGACCGTTTTGTTGATATTGGCCTTCGAAAAGCCCTCGGACGCCGACCCGAACACCGCGATCTCGTCCGCCCCTGCGGCCACGGCCCGCTCGAACCCCTTCATATTCGGCGTCAGCGCCGCATAGGACAGGCCCGGCACACGGGTGATGCCGGCCAGAACCTCGGCCCCGTCAGCCATTTGCGGTACCCATTTCGGCGACACGAAGGATGCCACCTCGATCCGCCGGAACCCTGCGCCGCTCAGGCAATCCACCAAAGCGATCTTTTCCGCCGCCGGGATCAGCCGCGGCTCGTTCTGCAGCCCGTCCCGCGGCCCGACCTCGAATATCTCGACCCGCTCAGCCATCCCAGGGCTCATAGAAATCGCGAGAATAGAGCAACGCCGCCCCCTCTGGCGGCAAGGACGCCCTGAACGCCGGCCGCGCCGTCACCCGCCCATACCACGCCGCCAGGGCTGGCAAGGGCTCGATCCGCGCAAAATGCCGGGCCATGTAGACCGCCTGCCCAAGCCCGATATCCGCCGCCGAAAACCCGCCATCGAGGATATGGTCGCGCCCCAGAAGGCGCCTTTCGACGGCTTGATAACACTTCTCCAGCCGCTTCGCTTCCAGTCGCATCACGATGGGCGAGCGCATCGCGTCGTCGTAAAGCGCGACATGTTGCTGGGTAAGCGCCGCGGCGTGCTGGCTGATCGTTTCGGCAAAATGCACCCAGATCAGCCACTCCGCCCGCTCCGGACTGTCCACCGCGCGGCCGAGCCCCGCCTGAGGAAAACGCTCGCACAACACCTGCGTGATCGCGCCGGTTTCCCAGATCACCTGACCTTCGATCTCCAGCGCTGGCACGCGCCCTGCCGGGTTCAGCGCCAGATACTCGGGCGACCGCAGAGATTTGTCGAAGGGGTGCTCGACGACCTCGAACTCGACGCCCAACTCGTGCAGCAGCCACAGCGAGCGCATCGACCGCGTCTGGTGGCAGTGGTGCAGACGGATCATCCGTCCTCCTCCAAGCGGATCAGCGCCGCGCCGGCCTCGACCTGCGCGCCCGGCCCGGCCAGAACCTCGGCCACGACGCCGTCGCGCGCGGCCTGCAGCACATGCTCCATCTTCATGGCCTCCAGGATGACCAGCCGGTCGCCCTGGGCCACCTCGGCGCCCGGAGTGACGAAAACCGTTTTCAAAAGCCCGGGCATCGGTGCCTCGATCAGATTACCGCCCGCACCCGCCGCACCCGCCACGGCAAGGGGATCAGGGACCGTGAAGTGATAGCCATTGCCGAAAAACACCGACACGTCCGCGCCGTTCCTCACGATCCGCGCCGGGGCCTTGGCGCCATCGATCCACCAAACCCCGCCGCGCCGCTCGATCCGATGCACCGCATCGGCCAGCGACACGTCGAACCGGTCCGGGCCCAGCACGGACACGCGCGCCTCGACCGCGTCATCGCCCCAGTCGACTCGCGCGGTTCGCGCCAGCGGCTGCCACAGCGTGAACCCCGCCAGGCGCTGCGCCGGCCGGTCAAGCCCCAAGGCCCCCAGCGCCGCCAGCGCCCGCGTCCGCGTGCACGGCACCGGCATCGCGGTCAGCACCTTAAGATCCCGGCCGATCAGGCCGGTATCCACGTCGCCTGCCACGAACCGGTCATGCCGAACGAGCCGCCGCAGAAAGGCATGGTTGGTCACGCAGCCCGCGACTCGGGTCCCAGCCAGCGCCCGCTCCATCCGGCGCAGCGCCCCGGCCCGTGTCGCCCCGTGCACGATGATCTTTGCGATCATCGGATCGTAATGCGGGCTGATGACGTCGCCGGCCCGCACCCCGCTGTCGGCCCGGGCGTCTTCGGGAAATTCCAGGTGAGTCAGGCGCCCGGTCGCGGGCAGGAACCCCTTCGGCACATCCTCGGCATAAAGCCGGGCCTCGATGGCATGACCCGCAAGCGGGATATCCGTCTGCGCCAGCGGCAGCGGCTCTCCGGAGGCCACGCGCATCTGCCATTCCACCAGATCGAGGCCCGTCACGGCCTCGGTCACCGGATGCTCGACCTGCAGCCGGGTGTTCATCTCCATGAAATAGAACCCGTCCGGCCGCAGACCGTCAGACCCGTCGACGATGAATTCGACCGTGCCCGCGCCCTTGTAGCCGATCGCCTCGGCCGCCCGCACCGCCGCGGCCCCCATCGCTGCGCGCATCTCGGCGGTCATGCCCGGCGCAGGGGCCTCCTCGATCACCTTCTGGTGCCGCCGCTGCAGCGAGCAATCCCGTTCGAAAAGATGCACCGCCGTCTTGCCGTCACCGAAGACCTGCACTTCGATATGCCGGGGTTTTTCCACGAATTTCTCGATCAGCACCGCGTCGTTGCCGAACGCCCCCAGCGCCTCGGCCTTCGCCCCTTCGAGCGCATCGAAGAACTGCGCGGGGTCATCGACCTGCCGCATCCCCTTGCCGCCGCCGCCCGCAACCGCCTTGATCAACACCGGATAACCGACGGCCATCGCCTCGACCTCCAGATGCCCCGGCTCCTGATCCGTACCGTGATAACCCGGCACAACCGGCACGCCGGCGCGGGCCATCAGCGCCTTTGCCGCATCCTTCAGCCCCATCGCCCGGATCGCCTGGGCCGAGGGGCCGATAAAGACCAGGCCAGCCGCCTCGACCGCCTCGACGAATTCCGGGTTCTCGCTTAGAAATCCGTAGCCCGGATGGATCGCCTCAGCCCCGGCGGCGCGGGCCGCATCGATGATCCGCGCGCCGTTCAGATAGCTTTCCGACGGCGGCGGCGCACCGATATGCGCCGCCTCGTCCGCCATCTCGACATGAAGGGCCGTCGCGTCGGCGTCGGAATAGACCGCCACCGTGCTCACCCCAAGGCGCCGCGCCGTCCGGATCACCCGCACCGCGATCTCGCCCCTGTTTGCGACAAGGATTTTCCGGAACATCAGGTCGCCTCCACCGCATGGCGCAGAACGTCTGCCGAGGCGGCATCGAACGCAACCAGCGTCACGTCGATCGCCCCCTGCCCGGCACGCACCGACCGCACCGCGATCTGCGCCGCATCTTCTGCCGGATAGCCGTAGACACCGGTGGAAATCGCGGGAAACGCCACGGTCCGGCAGCCGGCCTGCCGCGCAAGCGCCAGGCTCTCGCGATAGCACGACGCCAGCAGATCGGCCTCTCCGGCCCCGCCACCCTGCCAGACCGGCCCGACCGCGTGGATGACGTATGTCGCCGGCAGGTCAAAGCCTTGGGTGATCTTAGCCTGCCCGGTCTCACATCCGCCAAGCCCGCGGCACGCCTCCAGCAACCGAGGCCCGGCCGCCCGGTGGATCGCGCCATCGACGCCGCCGCCGCCCAAAAGCGACCGGTTCGCCGCGTTCACGATCGCGTCGACCGGCAATGTCGTGATGTCGCCCTGCCAGACCGTCAGCTTGCCCATGTTCACCACCACGATCCGCTTTGCCCGTCCCGCAGATGCGCCCGCACATACCCCGGCAATGGCCAAGCGCCATAGTCGATCCCCGCCCGCTTGCCGAGCCCATCCGGAAAGGCATGCGCAAACAGCTCTTCATGCAGCCGGATCTCCACCCGGCTCAGCGCGGCATCGACCTTGCCCTGCAGCCCCTCGATCCGCTCCTCCAGCCGCGCGGCATCGCTCTTGCCACGGAACAGGTCGCGCAGGCCGAGGCTCGACAGCACACCGCGACCTGCCGATACCGCCACATAAAGCACGACATGCGCCAGCACCGAGCCTGCGAGTTGAACCGGACCCGACAGCACCAGGTCCCAACTCAGCCAGCCCCTGCCATCCTTGCGCACCCGGTTCAGTTCCTCCCGCATCCGGTCGAATTCCAGGGCAAAGGTCCGGCGGAACTCGGCGGCGAAATCGAGCCGAGAGAAGTCGTCGCGCCCCGCCCGGACCCGCAGCCGAGGCCGCGGAAACAGCCCCTGCCGCGACCGTTCGACGAAGAGCTCGAAATCGAAGAGGAAGAAATAGTCCTCGGGATCCGCCGAGTTGTGCACCACGTAGACCGGGATTTCCACCTCCCGGCCCAGTTCCGGCAAACCCGGCAGAACGTCGCGCAGACGTTCGGTCAGTGATCGCTCGGTCACCGCCGCCATCCCCCATCCAGCAGCGCCTCGGCCCCGGCCACCATGCCCGCGACGATCTCGGCCGCCGGCGCAACCCCGCCGATCAGCCCGGTCACCTCGCCGACGAACGTGTTCGCGCCTTGCGGATCGCCCGCCGCGAAGGCCGCCGCCCATTTCGGCGCTTCCGCCTCGACGGCGGCCTGCAATCCAACGGGATCGTCATGCCAGCGGTCGGTGAAGGCGTTCCTCAGCACCCGGCAGGCATAGCGCTCTGGCCAGTCGAGCCTGCGCGCCACATCCATCACCTTGGACTGGATGGTCCCGTCCCCTGTCGCCGCAACCGCCGCCGCGTGCATTGCGGGCGGCACCAGCGCCTCCTCGCTCGCCCACAGCCTGGATCCCACCAGCACGCCATCCGCCCCCAGCATCAGCGCCGCCGCCAGTCCGCGCCCGTCGCCGATCCCGCCTGCCGCCACCAGCAGTGTGTCCGGATGCGCCTGCGCCAGCCAGTCCGCCACCTCCGGCACCAGCGTCATCGTGGCCCGGGCTTGACCGTGCCCGCCCGCCTCGGCTCCCTGCGCAACGATCACCGTTGCGCCCAGGCCAGCCGCATGCCGGGCATCGCGCAGGGTCTGCACCTGGCAGATCAGCGGCACGCCCGCCGTCGCGATCCGGTCCACGAACGGGGCCGGATCGCCAAAGGACAGAAACACCGCGCGCGGCTTCCGGGCCAGCACCTCGTCCAGAAGCGACGGCGCCTTGGCCAGAACCCAGGTGATGAAGCCGCAGCCCACCGCTTCGTTCCCGGCCTCCGCGAATTCGCGCGCGATCCAGTCCGCATCGCAGTAGGACCCGCCGATGAAGCCCAGCCCGCCTGCCCGCGTCACGGCCGCCGCCAGCCGCCCGCCCGCGGCGCTCGCCATCGGGGCCGACAGGATCGGATGGGTCAGGCCGAAGCGTTCGGTCAGCCGTGTCTCGATCATGCGCACCAGCCTTTCCTTTCGCCGCCGTCGTAGGACCGCGCCCAGCCGCCCGATATCATCGGAATCGAGACGTTCACGCCGTCGACGCGCAGCCGGATCAGCGCCCGGTCATAGATGTCGTACCCGTCCCGAAAAATCGAGATCCGTCTGGCCGTCAAAAGGGTCCAGCGCAAGGCGTAGGTCGCGGCAACCGCACGCCGATATTCGCTTGGGCAGCCGGGGCTGTAGAGCTCGGGCGTGTCCAGCCCCCGGATGCGGGCGCGTTTGCTCCATTGTCCGCGACACGACATCGTGACGGTATCGCCATCGACGATCTTCAGGACGCGGCAGTCGGACGCCGCCTTGATCCAGCCGTTCGCGGCGTCCCCCGCCGTGCCGATCACCAAAAGCAACAGCACAAGCCCGAGTACGACTTTGGCGCCGAGCCCGGACAGCGGACCGCGTCGGCGCTGCCCGCGCCTTTTCGGCAGGCCCATGCCCCATTTCGGCGGCCGACGGTAGTCGCGGCTGAACGGAACGATCTTGCTACGCCGCGCCATGGATCACATCCGGAAGACGCCGAACCGCGTCTCTTCGACCGGTGCGTTCATCGCCGCCGTCAGCGACAGCGCCAGAACGTCGCGCGACTTGCGCGGGTCCACGACGCCGTCGTCCCAAAGCCGCGCAGACGCATAAAGCGGGTGCGACTGCCGCTCGAACATCTCCAGCGTCGGCTGCTTGAACGCCGCCTCCTCCTCGGCCGACCATGCGCCGCCCGCGCGTTCGATGGCGTCCCGCTTGACCGTGGCCAGCACACCGGCCGCCTGCGCACCGCCCATCACCGCGATGCGCGCATTCGGCCAGGTCCACAGAAAGCGCGGCTGGTAGGCTCGCCCGGCCATGCCGTAATTCCCGGCCCCGAACGAGCCGCCGACGATCATCGTCACCTTCGGTACGGCCGTCGTCGCAACCGCGGTCACCATCTTCGCGCCGTGCCGGGCGATGCCCTGGTTTTCGTATTTCCGGCCGACCATGAACCCCGTGATGTTCTGCAGGAACACCAGCGGCACCTTGCGCTGCGCGCACAACTCGACGAAATGCGCGCCTTTCTGCGCGCTTTCGGAAAACAGCACGCCGTTGTTCGCAACGATCCCGACGGGCAGGCCCATGACCTCGGCGAAGCCGCAAACCAGCGTCTCGCCGAACCGCGTCTTGAACTCGTCGAACCGCGAGCCGTCGACGATCCGCGCGATGACCTCGCGAATGTCGTACGGTGTCCGCAGATCGGCCGGCACCACCCCCAGCAACTCGTCGGGATCATAGGCCGGCGGCTCGCCCGACGACGAATTTTCGCCGAAAATTCGTGGTCCCAACGCGCCCACGGCCTGCCGTGCCAGCGCCAGTGCATGCGCGTCGTCCTCGGCCAGATAATCCGCCACGCCCGACAGGCGCGTATGCACGTCTCCGCCACCGAGATCCTCGGCCGTCACCACCTCGCCGGTCGCGGCCTTCACCAGCGGCGGCCCGGCCAGAAAGATCGTCCCCTGTTCGCGCACGATGATCGCCACATCCGACATCGCCGGCACATAGGCGCCCCCGGCTGTGCAGGACCCCATCACCACTGCGATCTGGGCGATCCCCTTCGCGCTCATCCGCGCCTGATTGTAGAAGATCCGTCCGAAATGGTCGCGGTCTGGGAACACCTCGTCCTGGTTCGGCAGGTTCGCACCGCCCGAATCCACAAGGTAGACGCAAGGCAAGCGGCACTCCTCGGCGATCTCCTGGGCCCGCAGGTGCTTTTTAACGGACATCGGATAATACGTGCCGCCCTTCACCGTGGCGTCGTTGCACACCACCATAACGTCGCGCCCCATCACCCGGCCCACGCCCGCAATCATCCCGGCGCCGGGCGCGGCGCCATCGTACATGCCCCAGGCGGCCGTCGCGCCAACCTCCAGAAACGGCGAGCCGGGATCGAGGAGTTCCGCCACCCGGTCCCGCGGCAGCATCTTGCCGCGCGCCACATGCCTGGCGCGCGCGCGGTCCCCGCCGCCGGCCGCCGCCAACGCCGCGGCCTCTGCAATCTCTGCCAGCGCCGCCTCATGCGCCGCCCGGTTCGCCCTGGCCTCCTCCGATCCGGCCACGAATTGTGAAACCAGCTTCAAACCGCATCCTCCGGCGCCGGCAGCGCCTTGCGTTCTATCAGCCAGCGCTGGCGGTAGGCGTAGCGCGCCGCGCGCGCCACATCCGCCTGGAACGAGGCGTTCACGGTCGCCGCCACCAGCCCGCCGACGACCGGCACGATCTGTCCCGCCTTACGCGCCGCCAGCGAGATCCCCAGCTGCCGTGCGATCCGCTCGACAACCTTTTCGGTGACCCAGCGCCCGCCCGTGTCAAGGATGACCTTCGCCTCCGGCGACGACAATTCGCGCGCCAGGTCGTTCAGGCTTTCTATCGTCTCCTTGCGCTTGTCCGAGGCCAGGGACGTCGCGACCTCCAGCACCATCAGCCGGAAGGCACGCTCTGCCTCGCTGTCGCCCGGAAAACCATAGGCCGCCCCCGTCGCCCGCACGTTCCGCGCCGCCAGCGCGATCGTCGCGGGCACGTCCACCGCCAGGCCGGCGGCGCCGAACCAGCCGGCCGCGCCGCCGGTGGCCGCATTCGTTCCCTGCGCCCAGGCCTGGACCCGCAGCGCCGCCCGGTCGCAGGCGGCGATATCGGCCAGATCGTGCGAGGTGATCTCGTCCGGCACCGTCAGCCCCGCCGCCCAGTCCGCCTGGCGCAGCGCCCGGCGCACCACACCCGGCGGCACCAATCGCGCAAGGACCCCGCCAAACGGCGCCGTCAGCCGCTCGGCGCCCTGACCCAGCCGCGTCGCGCGCCGGTCCTCGAACGCCTCCTGCTCTCGCAGGGCCTTCCTGACCGCTTCGCTTACCCCGTCCGGTTTTTTCGGTAGACCGCTTTCTGCCATCGCCTCACCCGTTCACCGCTGCAAATGCCCTTTGGAAGTGGAAAGCGGCGCCGCCTTTTCCCACAACCAGCCCGCCCGCGACCCGATGCGCGCCGCGCCGTCCCTGCAGGCATCGAGTTCGGCGGCATCCACCGTCAGCTCCTGCGCCGCCGTTCGGCCCGCAAAGGCCGGCAGAACCGCAACCGCCGACGCCCATCCGAGGTCTCTGCGTCCCCGCACCTCAGGGGCCCTACTCGGCCGCACCTGACCGCCGCAGGATATCACGATGCAATGCGGCATGCCCCGCCAATTCGCATAAGCTCATCGCGACCTCGTCGACCGTATCGCCCCGCGTCATCTGGCCCAGGCAAAATCCGCGCAGCCGGCGCCGGTAGTCCGCAACCTGTGCCGCCGTCAGCCCCGTTGCCTCCGCCGCCAGCATCTCGTCCGACCACTCCGCAACCGCTGCAACGGCCCGCTGCAGACAGCCGATATCCTGCTGCATCGTCCCGCCGTCCAGCAGCGAGTTGCACTGATGCCGCAAAGGCACCAGGCATTCCGATCCCGACGAGTCCTCCGGCACGGCAGCCAGGCAGGTCTCCATCGTCGCGCGGTCGAACTCTGCCGCTGCCGATGCTCCGCAGCCCAGCACTCCGACGGTCGCCGCCACAAATCCCCTCACCCCATCGTCCCCATCAGTTCGCGTCCGACCAGCATGCGCCGGATCTCCGAGGTGCCCGCCCCGATCTCCATCAGCTTGGCGTCGCGGAACAGACGCGCCACAGGCGCGTCCGCCAGAAATCCGGCCCCGCCCATCGCCTGCACCGCCTGATGCGCCTGCTTCATCGCCTCTTCGCTGGAATAAAGAACACAGGCCGCGGCATCCTGCCGGGTCACCTCGCCCCGGTCGCAGGCCTTGGCCACTTCGTAGATATAGGCCCGCGCCGAATTCATCGCCGTGTACATATCGGCGATCTTGCCCTGCATCAGCTGGAACGACCCGATCTGCTGACCGAACTGCCTGCGCTCGGCCATATAGGGCATCACCTCGTCGAGGCAGGCCGCCATGATCCCGGTCCCGATGCCCGCCAGAACCACGCGTTCGTAATCCAGCCCCGACATCAGCACCCGAACGCCCCGGCCCTCTTCGCCGAGGACATTCTCGAACGGCACCTCCACATCGTCGAAGATCAATTCCGCAGTGTTCGAGCCGCGCATCCCCAGCTTGTCGAAATGCGGGGAGGTGGAAAAACCATGCATCTGCTTTTCAACGATAAATGCGGTGATCCCCTTCGATCCGGCGTCGGGATCGGTCTTGGCATAGACCACCAGAGTGTCCGCGTCCGGACCGTTGGTGATCCAGTACTTGGTTCCGTTCAGCCGGTAGTGATCGTTGCGCTTCTCGGCCCGCAGCTTCATCGAAACCACATCCGACCCCGCACCCGCCTCGGACATCGCCAGCGCGCCTACATGGCGGCCTGAAATCAGCCCCGGCAGGTATTTCCGCTTCTGGTCCTCGGTGCCGTTGAGACGGATCTGATTGACGCAAAGGTTCGAATGCGCCCCATAGCTGAGCGACACCGAGGCCGAGGCCCGCGCCACCTCCTCGACCGCGACGGTATGCGCCAGATAGCCCATGCCGGAGCCGCCGTATTCCTCTTCGACCGTGATCCCCAAAAGCCCCAGCTCGCCCATCTCGCGCCAAAGCTCGGCCGGGAAGACATTCTCGCGGTCGACCCCGGACGAGATCGGCTTCACCCGCTCCTGCGCCCAGCGATGCACCATCTCGCGAAGCGCGTTGACGTCCTCGCCAAGATCGAAGCTCATGGATGCGGTGAACATGGGCGCTCCCGGAGTTAAATGAACACACGTTCAATAAATACGCACCTACCCCGCCCCGGTCAATCGCCAAACCCACGCCGCCATCGAAACGATGCGTCGCCTCTCACCTGACACAAAGGCACGCGCGGAAGCGCACATTCGGATCGCGCCCGGCCCGAAACAGTCACTCCGCCGCGGCTGCGCCCGGATAAACCGCCGACACCTCGGCGCGGATGATCCGCGCGATCAGCGCGCAGTCCTCCAGACTGAACGTCAGCGGCACCCGCATGTCCAGAAGCCCGGCCAGTACGCGATCGGTCTGCGGCAGTGGTTCGGGCAACGCATAGCGCCAGGAATCGTAGCGCGAGGTAAACGCCACCGGCTCAGGGGCCCCGAACCATTTCAGCTCCACGCCGCGGGCCGCACAGCGCGCCACCACGGCGTCAACCGCCGCCCCGTCCCAATCCGGCAACAGCATCTGAAACGACGACCCTACGAACCGCTCGGCCTCCGGCCGCTCGATGATCCGCAGCCCCGGCGTCCCGCGCAAGCCCGCCTCCAGCACCCGGTAACGCTCGGTCCAGCGGTCGCACTGCCGGTTCAGATCCCGCAGCTGCGGCCGCAGCACCGCGGCCCGCAGATTGTCCATCCGCCCCGACATGTTCGGCGTCTCATAGCGCACCGCCTCAAAGGCCTCGGCGCCCGGCGCCGCCAGGTGCCGCCCGTAGAGCATGTACGACCCCGACAGCATCACCGCCCGGGCCATGATCTCCGGGTCGTCGGTGACCAGAAGCCCCCCCTCGCCGGAATTCATGTGCTTGTAGGTCTGCGTCGAATAACAGCCGACCAGCCCGTGCCGCCCCGACGGGACGCCGCGCCAATAGGCCCCCATCGTGTGCGCGCAATCCTCGATAACCGTCAGATCGGCGCGCCTGCAGATCTCCATCAGCCGGTCCATGTCGCAGACATGCCCGCGCATGTGGCTCAACAGCAGCACCCGCGCCCGGCCCGCCTTGGCCGCCAGATCGTCGAGGTCGATGGTCAGGTCGCCGGTCACCTCGACGAAGACCGGTTCCGCGCCCACACCCGCAATCGCCCCCGGCACCGGGGCCAGCGTAAATGCGTTCGACAGTACGCCATCGCCGGAACGCACGCCCACCGCCCTTAGCGCCGCCGCCATCGCATAGCCGCCCGACGTCACCGCCAGGCAATAGGCGGCGCCGACGAAACCGGCGAATTCCTGCTCCAGCAGCGCCACCTCGCCCGCCTCGCCGGGCCCCAGGTTGTAGCGATGCAGCCGCCCGTGCCGCATAACCTCCAGCGCGGCAGAGATCCCGTCCTCCGGAATCGGCTCCTGCTGGGTGAAACTGCCTTTGAAAATCTCGCTCATGGACCGGAGTCTGGGGCGCAATGCCGCGCCCGTCAATGTCGCCGCAGCGCCAGCCCCATGTCGCGAACCCGCAGGCAACGCCGCGCGGCGCCGCCATACTGACCCAATGGACACGCTCGAATTCCTCCACAGCCTGCGCTACACCGATCTCTCGCCGCAGATCCGAACCCGGGCCGAGCTCTGCCTGCTCGACCTGATCGGAATCGCCATCGGCGGCACCGCCACCGGCCTCAGCGAAATCATCCGCAGCCACGCCGCCGCCCAGTTCGGCGGCCGGCATCCGATGCTGTTCGACGCCCGCCCGACCAGCGCCGCCGGCCTCGCGCTTTCGGCGGGCATGACCATCGACGCGCTCGACGGCCATGACGGCTATAATCCGGCCAAGGGCCATGTCGGCTGCGGGCTCTTCCCCGCCGCACTCGCGCTGGCGCTCGAAGCCGGCCGGACCGACGGCGCCGAATTCCTCACGACAATCGTTGTCGGTTATGAACTTGGCTCTCGCCTCGGCGTCGGTCTGCACGCCACCGCGCCCGACTACCACACGTCGGGCGCCTGGGTCGCCGTCGCGGCCGCGGCGGCGGGCGCGCGGCTTCTGCGGCTCGGCCCGGACCGGACCGCCCACGCACTGGGCATCGCCGAATATCACGGGCCACGCAGCCAGATGATGCGCTGCATCGACCACCCGACGATGGTCAAGGACGGCTCGGGCTGGGGTGCCATGGCGGGTGTCTCGGCGGCGCTTCTCGCCCGCGACGGTTTTACCGGCGCACCCGCGCTGACCATCGCGGATCCGGCGGACCTCTGGTCGGATCTGGGCGTCAACTGGCTGATCGACAAGCAGTATTTCAAGCCCTACCCGGTCTGCCGCTGGGCCCAGGCCCCGGTCGAGGCCGCCCTTGCCCTGCGCCGCCGGCACACCCTCACCGCACAGGACATCGCCGCGATCGAGGTCGCCACCTTCCACGAATCCACCCGCCTTGCGACGCAGGAACCGAAAACCACCGAAGAGGCGCAATACTCCACGTCTTTCCCCACCGCCGTGGCGCTTGTCCGCGGTGCGGTCACCCCCGCCGACATCACCGGCGACGCCCTGCACGATCCCGAAATCCTGCGCCTGTCGCGTGCGATGACGATGACCGAGGATGCCGGCGCAAATGCCCGCTTTCCCGCCTATCGTCCTGCCAGGGTCACCCTTACCCTGCGCGACGGCACGCAACTCACCAGCGACTGGACAGAGCCCCGCTGGGACGCCGACAATCCGCCGACCGAAGCCGCGCTGCGCGCCAAGTTCCACGACCTTGCCGATCCGCTGATCGGCCCTGCCCGTGCCGCGCGCATCGAATCCGCTCTGAGCGATCTGCCGAAAACCGGCCTGCAGCCGCTTTACGATCAGCTCATTCAGCCGATCAGCCGCGACACCACCGCCGCCAGGGCGTCGTAATCGTCGAGCAAGGCCTCCGGCGCCAGATCCGCCACCTGCCGCCCATTCGGCCCGAACGTGATCAGGACACAAGGTACACCGGCCGCCCGTGCCGTCTCGCGGTCGGTAACCGTGTCTCCGATCAGCAGCGATCTGGATACGTCGCCACCGGCGCGGGCGACCGCCAACGCGTAGGGTGCCGGATCGGGCTTGCGCACCGGCAGGGTGTCCGCCCCCACCAACGAGCCGAAAAGTCCCCGAACGCCAAGGCGCGACATCAGCGTCTCCGCCAGCGCTTCGGGTTTGTTGGTGCATATTCCGACGGTATATCCGGTCTCCAACAGCCGCTCTACCGCCGCCTCCACACCTGGGTAAAGCTTTGTAAAAACGTCGATATTCTCACCATACCATGCCAGAAGCCGGGGATATTGATCCTCCACCGCCGCCGTGTCCGGCAGCCCCAGCCGGTCAAAGCCCAGCCGCAGCATCGCACGCCCGCCGCGAAACGCCGTCGACCGGTCGGCCACCGGATCCAGCGGATTGCCATGCCCCAGGTCGCGAAAACAGGCATTCGCAGCCGCGATCAAATCGCCGCTGGTGTCTGCCAGCGTCCCGTCGAGGTCGAAAATCACCGTTCGCATACCTGCCCTTTCGGCCGGAGCCCGCCGACCGCTGTAACGCCCCGACATCACATTTGATAGCCCCCGGACTTGCGGGATTCACAAGGTGAGGTAGAAGGGCGCAACGAAACCAAACGAGCAGGTCATGTCAGTTGCGTTGATCGTCCTTGCCGCCGGCCAGGGAACCCGGATGCAGTCGGACCTGCCCAAGGTGCTGCACGAGCTGGCCGGCGTTCCGCTCTTTGCCCACGCATTGGCGTCCGGTCGGGCATTGTCGCCGGACCGCACGGTTCTGGTCGTCGGCGTCGGGGCCGACAGGGTGGCGACGGCAGCGCATGACATCGACCCCGGCATCGCCATTGCCGAACAGACAGAGCAGTTGGGCACCGCCCACGCCGTGGCACAGGCGCAAGACGCGCTCAGCGGCTTCGATGGCGACGCGATCGTGCTTTACGGCGACACCCCGTTCATTCGGCCCGAGACCCTGGCAAAGATGCGGGCCGCCCGCGCCAGCCACGACGTCGTCGTGCTCGGGTTCGACGCCGCCGATCCAGGTCGCTACGGCCGCTTGTTGATGTCCGGCGACACGCTGGAAAGGATCGTCGAATTCAAGGATACTACAGATGAAGAGCGCGCTGTAACACTCTGTAATAGCGGCGTTGTCTGTGCTAACGCCACTCGGATGTTCGAGTTGATCAAGTCTGTGGACAACACGAATGCCGGCGGCGAATACTACCTGACCGACATCGTCGAAATCGCCCGCGCCCGTGGGCTTTCGGCCACCATCGTCCGGTGCCCGGAAGAAGAGACCCTTGGCATCAACAGCCGCGCCGAACTCGCCAGCGCCGAGGCAATCTTCCAGACCCGCATGCGCGACGAGGCCCTGCGCGCCGGCGTCACGATGATCGCCCCCGAAACGGTCTATTTCGCGCAGGACACCGTCATCGGCCGCGACGTCGTGATCGAGCCCAACGTCGTCTTCGGGCCCGGCGTTACCGTGGAAACCGGTGCCCGTATCCGCGCCTTCAGCCACCTTGAAGGCGCCCATGTCGGCGGCGGCGCAATCGTCGGCCCTTACGCCCGCTTGCGCCCGGGAGCGGAGCTGTCCAACGACGTAAGGGTCGGAAATTTCGTCGAAATCAAGAACGCATGCCTGGCCGACGGCGCCAAGGCCAACCACCTGACCTATATCGGCGACGCCTCGGTCGGTGCAGGGGCCAATATCGGCGCCGGCACCGTGACCTGCAACTATAACGGCGTGGAAAAGCACCGGACCGAGATCGGCGAGCGTGCCTTTATCGGATCCGACACGATGCTCGTGGCCCCCGTCCGCGTCGGCGACGGTGCCATTACCGCCAGCGGATCCGTCATCACCAAGGACGTGCCCGACAACGCGCTGGGGCTATCCCGGACCGCGCAAGAGGTCAAACCGGGTGCAGCGCCGCGGCTGTTCGAAATGTATAGGAAAGCCAAAGCCAGGCGGCAGAAAGGCGGCTGAAAATGTGCGGTATTGTAGGTGTCCTGGGCCAGCACGAGGCTGCGCCGATCATGGTCGAAGCACTGAAACGGCTGGAATACCGCGGCTACGACAGCGCCGGGATCGCCACGATCAACGGCACGCAGGAGTTGCACCGCCGCCGCGCCGTCGGCAAGCTCGTCAACCTCTCCGACCTGCTGGTGCACGACCCGCTGCCCGGCAAGGCGGGCATCGGCCACACGAGGTGGGCCACCCACGGCGCGCCGACCGAGACCAACGCCCATCCGCATCGCACCGGCCCCGTCGCGGTGGTCCACAACGGCATTATCGAGAACTTTCGCGAGCTGCGCGCCGACCTGGCGGCCAAGGGCGTCGAGTTCCACACCGACACCGATACCGAGACGGTTGCCGCGCTGGCCAGCCATTACCTGTCGCAGGGCCTCGCCCCCCGCGACGCCGCCGAGCAGACCATCGCCCGCCTCGACGGCGCCTTCGCGCTTTGCTTTTTGTTCGATGGGCATGACGACCTGCTGATCGCTGCCCGAAAGGGATCGCCCCTGGCCATCGGCCATGGAGATGGCGAAGTCTTTGTCGGCTCCGACGCCATCGCGCTTGCCCCGCTGACCGACCGCATCACCTATCTCGAAGAGGGCGACTGGGCCGTCCTCACCCGCGACAGCGTCGAGATCCGGGACAGCGGCGGCCATCTGGCCAATCGTCCGCTGCGGACCATCCAGATCGACGCCACCCGCGTCGACAAGGGGGGGCACAAGCATTTCATGGCCAAGGAAATCGCCGAACAGCCCACCGTCATCGGCGAAGCCATCGGACATTATCTGACTGGGGACGGCTCGGGCCTCGCCCTGCCGGAATCGCTCGATTTCACCCGGATCGACCGGGTTACCCTGGTTGCGTGCGGCACCGCCTTCTATGCGTGCCTGGCTGCAAAATACTGGTTCGAACGGCTCGCGCAGATCCCCGTCGATGTCGATATCGCGAGCGAATTCCGCTACCGCGAGCCGCCCATTTCCCCCCGTACACTCGCCGTGTTCGTCAGCCAGTCGGGCGAGACCGCCGACACGCTGGCCGCCCTGCGCTTTTGTGACGGCAAGGCTCAGATTGCCGCTATTACAAATGTCGAAACGTCGACCATCGCGCGCGAGGCGGGCCTGAACCTGCAGATCAGGGCCGGGGCCGAAATCGGCGTCGCCTCGACCAAGGCGTTCACCTGCCAGCTGACCGTCCTGGCACTGCTTGCACTGAAGGCCGCCGGCGACCGGAAGCATCTGACGCCGGACGCCCTGACGGACCACCTCTCCGCCCTGCGCAGGCTGCCCGGGCTCGTCAATATCGCCCTTGACCGCGGGACGGACATCGCCGCCGCCGCCCGAACGGTGGCCGAAGCGCGCGACGTGCTGTTTCTGGGCCGTGGCGCGATGTATCCCCTTGCGATGGAAGGCGCTCTGAAACTCAAAGAAATCAGTTATATACATGCCGAAGGTTATGCATCAGGCGAACTGAAGCATGGCCCTATCGCACTGGTCGACAAGACCGTTCCCGTCATCGTCATGGCCCCCCGCGATGCGCTCTTCGACAAGACCGTCAGCAACATGCAAGAGGTCATGGCCCGCGGCGGCAAGGTCCTGCTGATAACCGATGCGCAAGGCGCACGCGAGGCCGGCGACGGCGTCTGGCAAACCCTGATCATGCCCGAGGTCGCCGAGCCCTTCGCGCCGATCCTCTATGCCGTTCCCGCCCAGCTTTTGGCCTATCACGCCGCCGTCGCCAAGGGAACGGATGTCGACCAGCCGCGCAATCTCGCCAAATCGGTTACGGTGGAGTAGGATATGGGCAAGCAATTTCCCCGCCTTGACAAGCGCTTGCAGGACTTCATTGAAGCCCAGCATATGTTCTTTGTCGCCACCGCCGCGCCGGAAGGCCGGGTCAATATCTCGCCGAAAGGCATGGACTCGCTGCGCGTGCTCGGCCCGAACCGCATCCTCTGGCGCAATGTTACCGGCAGCGGCAACGAGACCGCCGGTCACCTGCTGCAGCTGAACCGCATGACGGTGATGTGGTGCAGCTTCACGACGCGCCCGATGATCCTGCGCGCGTTTGGAACCGCCCGCACAATCCACCCGCGCGACGCCGACTGGGACACGCTCAACGGGCATTTCCCTCCCTCCGACGGAGCGCGACAAATCTATGATATGGCCGTGGATCTGGTTCAGACCTCCTGCGGCTACGCGGTCCCGTTCTTTGAATTCGCCGGCGACCGGGACACATTGCAGAAATGGACCGACGATCGCGGCGCAGACGGCGTGCGCAGGTATTGGGCGGAGCGCAACACACAGACCATCGACGGTGCGCCGACCGGCATCCTCGACCCATGACGCCCGAGGCCGCGCTCGACGCCCTGCGCGCCCATGCCCAACCCGGCAAGGCTGCCGACATGGCCCGCTACCACAAGGCCCGGCGCGGATATCTCGGCATCGCCAATCCGGATATCGACGCCCTGACAAAGGCTTGGCGCAAAGAGCTTATGCTTTCTGACCGTCTCGACCTCGCAAGCGCCCTTTGGGACACGGACCTCCATGAGGCCCGAATTGCCGCCGCCAAGCTTCTCACCCAGGCCCGCATTCGCCCCGACGACGAGGCGGCGTGGACGCTGATCAAATCCTGGGTTCCCGATTTCGATGCCTGGGCCATCGCCGACCACGCCAGCATCGCGGGCCAAAAGCGCCTGATTGCCGATCCGTCCCGCCTCGACGATCTCGAACCCTGGATTCGCAGCCCACATATGTGGACACGCCGCGCCGCGCTGGTCATGACCCTGCCCTGGACCAAACAAAATCACCCGAAACCGAATGAGGAAGCCGCCCGCGAGCGTGTCCTTGGCTGGGCCGCAACCTATGTCGACGACCCCGAGTGGTTCATCCAGAAGGCCGTCGCCTGGTGGCTGCGCGATCTGTCGAAACACGACCCCGCCCGCACGCGCGCCTTTCTCGACACATACGGCAGCCGTCTGAAACCCTTCGCCCGGAAGGAAGCGGGAAAGTACCTCGCCTGAGGTCCGCGATTCGGGCGGCCTGCCCCCCTCCGGCCTTCTCCGCATCAAGGCTCCGGATTTGCGACTTGCTCATCGTCCGCCGTTCCGGGTGATCACCGGCCATTTGCCTGCCCGCCCGCAGCCGGAGGCGAGGACGGGCGCACCCGGCGCCGCGCGACGCGCGGCACAATCAGGTCAAACGCGGTCCCGCAAGGCCCGCCGCATGATCTTGCCCGTCGCCGTCATCGGCAACGCCTCGACCCGCTCCACCATCCGCGGCGCCACATGCGGGCTGACGCGGTCGCGCACGCGGGCGATCAGCGCCGCTTCCAGTCCGGGTCCGGCCCCGTCGCGCACCACCACGAAGGCCTTCACCGCTTCCGTCCGAACCGGATCGGGAACCCCGACCACGGCGGCCATCACCACATCCGGATGCCCGGTCAGGCAGTTCTCGATCTCCACCGGCCCGATCCGGTAACCCGAGGAAGTGATCACGTCGTCGTCGCGGCTAACATACCAGAAATAGCCCTCGTCATCCCTGCGCCCCAGATCGCCGGTGCGCATCCAGCCGCCCGCAAACCGCTCGGCGGTCTTCCCGGGCTTGTTCCAATAGCGCAGGAACATCACCGGGTTGCCCGTGCGCACCGCAATCTCGCCCACTTCGCCCGGCGCGGCCTCATGGCCCTCGCGGTCGATCACAGCCACGTCGAACCCCGGCACCGCCTGCCCCATCGACCCAGGTTTCACGCGCATCGAGCCGTGGCACGACGCAAGCGACAGGTTGCATTCGGTCTGGCCATAAAGCTCGTTGACCGGCGCACCCAGCACCGATCGCCCCCAGTCCAGCAGATCCGCCCCGAGCGCCTCGCCGCCCGACCCGACCGACCGCACGTCCAGGCCCGCAGGCGCCGCCGCCTGCCGCATCAGCTTCAGCGCGGTCGGCGGCAGGAACAGATTGCGCAATCCCTCGTCGCGGATCAGCCGGAAGGCAAAATCGGGATCGAACTTGCGCATCCGGTGGCTGACCTGCGGCACGCCGTAGTAAAGGCACGGGAGCGCCATATCCATCAGCCCGCCGATCCAAGCCCAGTCCGCCGGGGTCCAGCCGACATCGCCGACCATGGGATAGCCCTCGTGATGCGCCTCCATCGACGGCAGATGCCCCAGCAGGAACCGGTGCGCGTGCAGCACACCTTTGGGGTCGCCCGTGGTGCCCGAGGTATAGATCAACAGCGCCGGATCGTCGGCGGCCGTATCGACAGGCTCGATGCCATGGCCCGCCGCGATCTCGGCCAGGAAGTCGCGCACCGGCGGCGCTCCGCCGTCCAGGCAATAGATCTCGTCCAGCTCCGGCAGGTCGGATTGCAGCGCGATGACCTTGTCGAGGTTTGCGGCATCCGTCACCAGCGCCCGCGCGCCGCTGTCCGCCAGCCGGTAGCGCAGGGCGTCCGGCCCGAACAAGGTAAAAAGCGGCAGGATCACCGCGCCCAGCTTGTACACCGCCATATGCGTGACCAGCACCTCGGGCGACTGCGCCAACAGCACCGCCACCCGGTCGCCGCGCGCCACCCCCCGCGCCCGAAACGACGCCGCCAGCCCGTCCGAGGCCCGCTTTAGCTGCCCATAGGTCCAGACCGTCCGTGACCCGTCGGCGCCGATATGGGTTACCGCTGCGCGGCCGGGCGCGCGCCGGGCCCAGGACTCACAGCACCGTTCAGCGATGTTGAACTTCGCCGGCACGCGCCAGCGGAACCCCGCGCGCATCCCGGCCCAGTCGCCGATCCGCGGCAGAACCCGCCGGCTTTCATCCATGATCAGTTGACGTAGACCTCAAGCTCCGGCAACCCCGCCAGCGGCGCATCCAAAAGCCGCATCGCCGCCAGCGACACCTGGCTGCCGCTGCCCGCGGACGTGCCCGAGGGGATCAGTTGCACCTGCACGCTGCGCCCGCTGGTCACGTATAACAGCCGACCCGAGGCCGGGGCGTCCACCAAGGGCGTCTTGATCCAGAATCCCGGCTCGTTGGGATCGCCGAGCGAGGCGATCGTCGTGCCCAGCCGCCCGTCCGACGGCTCGGGCGTCTCGACCATGACCGCTTCGCGCTGTTCCGTAGTGGTGGTATCGAACTGTTCAACCGTGCGCGCATCCGCCGGCGGTTCGACGATCGCCACGTCGAACGGATTGCCCTCTGACACCGGCACCTCGCCCTCGGGCACGGTGGCCACCGGCGCGGGCGGCGGCGTCTCGGCCCGCTCCCCGCGCAAACCGCTCAGGAACCCCTCGCGTTGCCCCGCACACCCGGCCAGGGCAAGGCCTGCGATCAGAAACACTGCATACCTCATGGCGGGCACCCTAAGACCAATTTCCCCCCCGTTCAACGACTTCCCCAACTTGCGGCGGCCCCCCGCCCGGCCTAAGTTGAAACCCCATGACACCCCAGCTGATCGACCCCTTCGCCCGCGCCATCACCTACCTGCGCGTCTCGGTCACCGACCGCTGCGATTTCCGCTGCGTCTATTGCATGTCGGAAAACATGACCTTCCTGCCGAAGAAAGAGCTTCTGACGCTGGAAGAGCTCGACCGC
>JAAUYH010008394.1_pt1 | contig 55144 bp, 32 predicted proteins | sample 7278061 | NCBI WGS metagenome assembly JAAUYH01 (sample SAMN14350203, study PRJNA611818) | marine sediment metagenome | isolation source: surface marine sediment (0.6m) | place: French Polynesia: Moorea | collected 2018-08 | reverse complement strand
CCACCAGCTCGTAGGGATAGTGCAGCTTGCGGGCACGCATCTTGACCACGGTCTGGCGGTACGGATCCAGCGAGACCAGCGGTGCGTCGGACACCTCCTTGATGTCCAGTGCGGGGGCCTGGCCGGCGGCGCCGCCGGAAACCTCCACCACCCGATTCAGCAGCTTGCCCGATTCCGGGTCGGGGATGCGCACGGGCACCACCAGTTTTTCCAGGCCGAGCCCGGCGGACGATGGCGACATCTTGTGCATCAGGAAGTCCAGGTCGTCCATGGACAGATCCATTTCCGGCCAGACGTACAGCAGCATACGGTTCCAGTGCAGGCGGCCTCGAACCGGCCGGTGAGACTGGAACAGGCGGATGCCCGCAGCCGCTTCGGAGTACATCCGCTCGAAGTGGGGTACCCCCCGCAGGTTGCCGTCTTCGTCCCTCACCTGGGTGATGTCGCGCACCTCGGCAATGGCGAACAACCGCTCGTCCCGGGGGTTGTCCCGGGCGACGCCGCGGAACAGGTAGATATCCTCGCCGCTGGGCAGACGCTCCAGCTCGAAGTTGCCCAGCCGCCACAGGTGCAACCGCTTGGCCATCATGGGGTGCAGGCCGCGGTAGACGGTGTCTTCAAAGTAGCCGTCGTCACCGTGTCGCAGGGTGAAAAAGCGCTGACCGGTGGTGCCCAGGCCGGCACCCGGGACCCGCACGGCGGCCACCAGACGACGAATCTTCCTGGGAAAGTGCATGGATTCCACCGCGTTCAGGACCTGGCGCTGGGTGTCTTCCTCGCCGGCTTCGGGCTCGGTCCGGTGCAGGTACAGGTCCAGCACCACGTCGTGCTCCTCGGGAACTGCGCTGAGCAGCGGCGAAATGGCCTCGCCGACGGCCGCAATATCCTCGTAGTTGCCATGGGCGGTTATCAGGTGGATACGGGTGTTGTCGTGGTCGTACTCGGCTGACGCCACCGGCCGTTCCCCACCGTTGTGGACCTGGACGTTCTCCAGGTCCCGGATGCGATAGTAGCGCCGGGTCAGGCATTCCAGCAGAGGACCGCGCTGGGTCGGCTCGGCTTCGACGATGCGCCGGGAAATCAGCGTCATCAGCGGCTGGGTGTTCTGGACAACCTTGTCGATGCAGGCGGCCCGGGTGGCGTCATCGTCAGCTTCGCACAAGGCGTCGATGTCGGCCTCGGCCTGGGCGTAGGCCTCCGCCCTTGCCTTTTCAAAAATCGGCTTGTCCACGTACTCGTAGTGGACCTCCCGGGCCATGTCCTCCAGCGCCATGTGCCGCCCCTGGCTGACCAGGATCAGGCGGTCCAGGGCCTCGTGGGACGGGCCTTCCAGGTCCATGTCGGTTTTACCCACGGCGGCATGCAGATGCTCCAGCACCGCCATGACGGCGCCCAGCTGCTGACGCGTCCGGCTGTGGGACTTGTGCATCCACAGCAGGGCTTCGTCCAGCTCGCGGCTGGGGTCCAGGCTCATGACACCGTAGTGGGACAGGGCGTCGCGCAAATTCTCCACGAAGCTGGGCGGCAGCCCTTCACCGCGACCGTCCATGGCCCTCAGGTAGGTGTACAGGGACTCCTGGGGGCTGCGGCCGGTGGACCCGGCCTGTCCGGGCTCCACCAGCGGGCGGGTCTCGGACATCACCAGCATGTCGGCAAACGCGGACAGCAGTTCATTCTCGGCTTCCATCACCTCGGTTTCGCCAAAGGGGACCGACGGCCGGGATTCCTGATATTCCTTCATGCGACGGCCAGCCGTCTCGGCATCCACGTCGTAACCCAGCACCTGGTAGCGCAGTTCCTGCAGGGCGCGCAGACAGCGGGCCCGGGGGACGTCCTGGTCGGCCTGGCTGGCCGGCAGGCTGGCAAAATCCAGCTTGCTGGCGGCCTGACTGTCCTGGTCCTCGGCAGCCGGTTTCAGGCGCACCAGGGCGGAACCGGCGTCCACCTGCTCATTGCGGCTGACTTCGATGGCGGCCACGGCGCCGGCCACGGGGGCGGTCACCCGCATCTCCATCTTCATGGCTTCCAGCACCAGCAGGGTGTCACCCTTGGCCACGGTCTGGCCGGGCTCGGTGTTGATGGACACCACTACTGCGGGCGACGGCGCCCGCACCATGCCCGAGTCGTCCCGGGAGACCCGGTGGGGCATGCCATTGATTTCTATGAGGAAATCGAAACCGTCTATGACGCTCAGCGCGCGGTGAGTCTCGTCGCCGATGCTCAGGCGGCGCTCGAACCGGCTGAGGGACTCGGTCAGGATTCGCAGCTTGCGCCCGTCCACGTCCACGGCGTAGCGGCCGTCGCCAAAGCGAAACACCTTCAGCTTGTAGACGGTACCGCCGTGGCGCAGCTCGGTCTTGACGCCCAGCTCCGGGCTGACCTTGGGGCGGCCCCGGGCGGCGGTGGCAAAAAACAGCTTGCGCTGGCCTTCAAATTCTTCTTCGTAGACCTGGATGGCGGCCAGGCACACCGCCAGCTCGCCGTGCTCCCGGGTCTGGTCCCAGCTGGACGGCGGACTGCGGTCCAGCCAGCCCACGTCGGCGCTGCCGGAAAGCACTTCGGGCATGCCCAGCAGGTCGAACAGGAATGCCCGGTTGGTGGTGCCGCCACGGATCACCACGGCCAGCTCGCTCAAGGCTCTTCTTAACCTCGCAATCGCTTCGTTGCGGTCTTTACCGTGAGCAATAATTTTCGCGATCATGGAATCGAATTCCGACGGAATCCGGTCGCCCAGCTCCACGCCGGTGTCGATCCGGATGCCGGCGCCGGTGGGCAGGCGCATCAGCTCGATCAGCCCCGGAGCGGGGGCAAAGTCCTTGTCCGGATCTTCGGCATTCAGGCGGATCTCGATGGCCACACCGCGTTTTTTCGGTGCGTCACCCTCCAGCTTGCCGCCCCGGGCCACGTGGATCTGCAGCTTGACCAGGTCGGTGTCGGTGCTGACCTCGGTGACGGGGTGTTCCACCTGCAGGCGGGCATTGACCTCCATGAAGGCAAACGACTGGTCCTTCATGTCGTACAGGAACTCCACAGTGCCGGCATTGTGGTAGCCGGCTTCCTTGCACAACCGGGCCGCGGCCTGCTTGATGTCTTCTTCCTGCTGGTCGGTCAGCACCGGTGAGGACGATTCCTCGATCAGTTTCTGGTTGCGGCGCTGGATGGAGCAGTCGCGGATACCCACGGGCCAGACGGTGCCGTGCTTGTCGGCAATGACCTGGACCTCGATATGCCGGGCGCCCTCCACCAGGTACTCCATAAACATGGTGTCGTTACCGAAACCTTTAAGGGCCTCCTGGGCAGCTTCTTTGTAGTTGACCTCAAGCTCGTCCATGGAGCGGATGGCGCGAATGCCGCGGCCGCCGCCGCCGGCAGTGGCTTTCACCATCAGCGGCAGGCCGATGCGCTTGGCGTGTTCCCGGGCTTCGGCCACGGAATTGACCGGCCCGTCGGACCAGGGCGCAACCGGTACCCCGGCTTTTTCGGCAATCTGCTTGGAGGTGATCTTGTCACCCAGCAGTCGCATGGTGTCGCCGCTGGGGCCGATGAAATTGATACCCAGCTTGGCGCACAGATCGGCAAAAGGCGGATGTTCCGATACGAAACCCCAGCCCACCCAGACGGCGTCAGCCTCGGCTTCCAGCAGCACCCGCTCCAGGCCGTCATAGTCGAGATAGGCGTTCTTGCGCTGGCCGTCCTTAGGGTCCAGGAAGCTGGCCGGCCCCAGCAGGAAAGCCTCGTCGGCTTCGCGCACGAACATGGCGGTGCGCTCGGGCTCGGTGTAGATGGCCAGGGTCTTCAGGTCGAGATTGTTCTCCCGGTTGTACTCCCGCACCGCGTGAATCAGGCGCATGGCTGACTCTCCGCGGTTGACAATAGCGATACGGCTGAAGTTTTCCGTGACTTGTTGGCTCACTTTTTATCCCCTCGAGGGTTCGGGAGGGGGCGGAGGGTCTGCCTCCGCCCTGCACTCTCCTGGCGCTCAGGCGCCGATAACGGATTGAATGGGTTTAATGTCTTCCGCGGCGACCATGCCGGGAATTTCAACGGTCTGGTAGCCGATGAGCTGCAGGTAAACATTGCCTGACTCATCCACTACGTCGGCGTCGAAGCCCTCGCCATTCTGGGTCACCACTGCAAACAGCCCGTCTGCCTTGGCCGGATCCACCGGGGCATGACGAAGCACCTTGCCGATGCCGGCCGGCAGGCCGAAACGCTCGGCCAGGCCCAGCTCGCTCATGCCGGCGGTCTGGAAGCACAGCTCGATCAGGCGCGGTGAGATGCTCAGAGGCCGATCTTCCGGCGAGTGGTTGGCCGGGATGTCCGCCTTGAACTGGCCGATGACCGAGCCATTGCCGTCGGTCCAGGCGCCGTCCAGCACCTGGTAGGCCGGGCCGTGGAAGTAGACCTTGTACACCGCTTCGCTGCCCAGCACTTCACCCTTGGCCTTTGCCGGGGCGTCCACCTGCCGGCCATCCAGGTCGGCCTTGGACAGCCGGACCCTGGCCACGAAGTGAGTGGTGACCTGGGGCTGGTCGCTGGTGGGCAGCATGCGGCTGCCGCTCAGACTGCAATGGGCCACCAGGTCGTCGCCATCGGGCTTGAAGGCCGCCGTCAGGCGCACTGTGCGCGGCTCGTTGCGGTAGAACTTGAACGGTGCCAGGAACTGAACGTCCTCTTCCGCCACCACCTGCCATTCGGGCAGCAGCAGCGTGGTCAGCTCCGCGAATGACTCCAGGCCCATCACCCCCGGCAGTACCGGGGTGCCGTCGATCTGGTGATCGAACAGGAAGGGCTGCACCAGGGGATCCAGCTCGGTTTCCACCACCAGGCCTTCGTAGGGCGAGAAGCCCACCACCCGGCCGATCATGGGCCCGCAGCTCTCGGTGTCGATGGCCTCTAAGCCACCTTCCTTCGACGCCGTCAGGATCCCCAGGCGCTGGCCAATGACGATCTCACTGGCCGGCACACCCGCGGTGATTTCCCGGCGGATAATGGGAATCCCGGCGGCCGGCGGCAGCATGTCGATGCCGGCGAATTCCATCATTTTCGGGATGGAACCCCGGCTGGCCATGCCGATGTCGGCCCAGGCGGTCCAGTCGATGGCCAGACCAGCACAATCCTCCCGGCTGTTGCGGAAGCTGGAGGTGTACTTGCACAGCAGGTCGTTGGCCGCCGAGTAATCGGTCTGGCCACCGTTGCCGAAACGCCCGGCCACCGAGGAGAACACCACCGCCGATTTCAGCGGGGTATCGCCCAGGGCCTTGAGCAGGTTGAACCAGCCGTCCGACTTCACATCCAGCACCAGGTCGAACTCCTGGGGCGGCTTGTCGTCGATGAAGTGGCTGATCTCCAGCCCGGCCGCGTGCAGCAGCACATCCACCTGCTCGTGCTCAGCGGTGATGGCGTCCACCGCGGCCCTGACGGCATCAGCATCGGTCAGGTTGACCGAGTGATACACCGCCTTGCCGCCGGCCTGCTCCACCGCCTCGATGGCGGCCAGGGCGGCCTGCAGGCGTTCCAGCCCGGCCAGCTGCTTCTCGATCACCGCCGGGGTGGCTTTCTTGCCTTCGGCCTTGAGCCGCTCGAACAGGGTCATCTTCAGCCCGTCGCGATCCTGGATGAAGGCTTTCAGGTCTTCGTCCTCGGGATCCGGCCTGGGCGTCAGGTCCAGCAGGTGGAAGGTGGCGCCGGAGGCTTCGGCCATGTCGGCGACAATGGCCGACACGATGCTGCCGGCAGCGCCGGTGACCACCACGACGGAGTCTTTGCTGAGCTCGTTCACGCTCAGGTCGGTGGGCGCGCCCTGGATATCCAGGCCCACGGTCCAGCGACCTGCTCGATCCCAGCCGACTTCGACCACACCGGCATCCCGCTCGGTCTCCGCCATCAGGCGGTCGGCCAGGGGTGCTTTCTTGCGGCCGGCGGGGAAGTCCACCACCTTGCACAGCACCTCGTCGCGCTCCCGCTTGAAGGCCTTGACGAAGCCGCAGACCGCGCCACCCATGGGGTTGCGGGCGCCAGACTCATCGTAGCCGTGGCGGCCGCCCAGGCGGGTGGCCGCGATGAGGAAGCGGCCTTCGCCTTTGATGGACGGCGACAGGGCACGCATGGTGGTGTAGAGCAGCTTGGCCCGGATCCGCAGGTTCTCCCGCCAGTCGTCCAGGCTCATGTCGCTGATGCCGCCCTCGGCATCCAGCGCCGGCAGCCAGTAGACGCCGTGGATGTCGCCATCGGCCAACCAGGCTTCCAGCTGCTGGGTCAGATCATCGGCGGCAGGAGTGCCTTCAATGGTCAGTACATCAACGCCTTTTTTCTCCAGCCGGGAGGCCAGGGATTTGCCCACACCGCCGTGGTCGGGCATCAGCACCACCCGGGTGCCCTCACCCAGCTCGATGCCGGTGGACTCAAAAGCGTCCAGCTCGGGCCGCCAGACCGCCATGGGCACCCGGCGGGGCACCGCGTTGGCCGCGTCCATGTCGCCCTTGGGGATTTCAACGTGAACCGTTTCGGACGGCTTCGCCGCACTGGGTGCAGCCTCGCCGGCCCCGCCCTCCGCGAGGTCGGGACGCTTCTCCTTGAAGAAGCCGATGACGTGGTTCAGGGTCGGGTAATCCCGCAGCTGCAGGTCCGGATCCCGTTCGACGCCGAAGCTCTCGCGGATCTTGGCGAACATCTCAGCCTGCTTGACCGTGTCGATGCCGAGGTCGGCTTCCAGGTCCAGCTCAAAGTCGAGCCTGTCCTCGGGGTAGCCGGTGGTTTCCGCCACCACGGCGAGGACCTGGGCCTTCACCGCATCTGTGGCGGCGTCGGTGTCCTCGGCGGGTGCCGCGGCTGGTTCAGCCGGTGCGGCCGCCGGTTCTGCCGGTGACGCCGCGGGCGCCGGCGCAGCGCCGGACACCAGGTCGGGACGCTTCTCTTCGAAGAAGGCGATCACGTGGTTCAGGGTCGGATAGTCCCTGAGCTGCAGGTCGGGATCCCGCTCCACGTCGAAGCGTTCGCGAATGGCGGCGAACATTTCGGCCTGCTTGACGGTATCAACGCCAAGGTCGGCCTCCAGGTCGAGATCAAAGTCCAGCATGTCTTCGGGATAGCCGGTGGTTTCGGCGACAACCTCCAGCACCTGGGCCCTGATGGCATCAGAGCCGCCGTCGCTGCCTGGAATGGCCGCGGCTGGGGTTGGTGCAGCCGGAGGTGCCGCTTGTGTCGCCGGCGCGTGGGGCGCCGGGGCCGCGGCCACCAGGTCAGGTCGTTTCTCCTCGAAGAATGAAATCACGTGATTCAGGGTGGGATAGTCCCTGAGCTGCAGGTCGGGATCCCGCTCCACGTCGAAGCTCTCGCGGATGGCGGCGAACATCTCGGCCTGCTTGACGGTGTCGACGCCGAGGTCGGCTTCCAGGTCCAGGTCGAAGTCGAGCATATCCTCGGGATAACCGGTGGTTTCAGCCACGACTTTCAGAACCTGGGCCCTGATTGCGTCAGATCCGGCATCGCTGCCGCTGGCGGTCGGAGCTGGCTCCGGCGCCGGGGCGGCCGCGGGAGCTGGCGCTGGCTGCGGCGGAGGCGCCACAGCAGCCGCCTGGGCCGCGGATTGAGCGGCAGACGCCGCAGCGGCTTCCTGGGCCAGGTCGGGCCGCTTGTCCTTCACGAACTTGGCCACGTGACCCAGGGTGGGGAAATCCCGCAGCTGCAGGTTTTCGTCCCGGGGGATGTCGTAGGCGCCGCGAATGGTGGCGAATACCTCGGCCTGCTTGACCGTGTCGATCCCCAGGTCGGCTTCCATGTCCAGCTCGGGATCCAGCATGTCAGCGGGATAGCCGGTCTTCTCGGCTACCAGCTCGATGACCTTTTGCTCGATGGAGTCACCCACCGGCGCTTCAGCGGCCGGGGCCGGCGCTGTTTCAGGCGCCGCGGTTGCTGGAGCTGCCGCAGGTGCCGGCGCTGCCGCTTCCGGAGCGGGCAGATCGGGACGGCGGTCCCGCACGAAGCCCACCACGTGCTGCAGGGTCGGGAAATCCCGCAGGGCCAGGTTCTCATCCCGGGGGATGTCGTAGACGCCGCGGATGGCGGCAAACACTTCCGCCTGCTTGACGGTGTCGATGCCGAGATCCGCCTCCAGGTCCAGCTCCATGTCCAGCATGTCCTTGGGATAGCCGGTGGATTCAGCCACTACCCTCAACACCTCGGTGGCCACGGGGTCTTCCACCGCAGCAGCCACGGGCTCCGGGGCTGGCGGAGCGGGCTCAGCGACCGGCTGGGCCGCCGGCTGCGGAGTCGGGGCAGCCGCCGCAGGGGCCGCGACGGGCTGAGGAACCGGCTGGGGAGCAGGCGCCGCAGCGGGTTGCGCCGCTGGCTGAACCGCCTGCTGGGCGGCGGGCTTTGCAAAAGCAGCCGCCGGGCCCTGGTCCTTGATGCGCAGACGGCGCTGGACCACTTCCACCTCGGACTTGGGATAGCCACTCGCTTCGCTCAGCCACTGCTTCCAGGCCTCGTGATCCACGCGGTAGTGGAAGCCCAGTTCATGGGCACCGCGGCGGCGGCCATCGGGGGACGGCACGGCGCGGGTCAGGCTCATGGCAATCTGGGAGCCGAAGCCGGCGCCCAGGCGCAGGGCGTACTGCACCGGATATGATCCACCGCGGGACAGGTTGAGTTCACCCAGCTCGGGGTCGGGCTCCTTGTAGTTGGCCACGGGCGGAACCAGGCCGGTTTCCAGGGCTTTGAGAGACACCACGTCTTCCAGGCCCGCGCCCATGGCGTGGCCGGTGAAGCCCTTGGTATTGGTGATTACCACCCGGTCGGCCATGGGGCCAAACACCGAGCGCAGGGCGTGGATTTCAGCCGATGCGCTGCCGCCCCGGGCCGGGGTGTAGGTTTCGTGGGACATGAACAGCGCCTTGGGCGCAATTTCTTCCCGGCGAATGCCGTGGCGGGTTTCGACACCGGACACCAGGTCTTCCATCAGGCCCGCAATGTGGTTGATATCCAGCCGGGTACCGTGAAAGGCACTGTTGGCGGTGACCGCCCCCAGCAGTTCGGCAATGGGCGTCACGCCCCGTTCCCGGGCAGAATCCGGTGATTCCACCACGATGGCGGCGGCGCCGGCACCCATGATCATGCCGTGACGGCGCTTGTCGAAGGGCAGCGCGGCCTTTTCCACCTGTTCGTCGGTGGCCGCAGCACCACTGGCCAGGAATCCGGAGCCGATCCACTCGGCCAGGTTGTCGGAGCTGACGTTGTCGGCGGACACCACGATGACCCGGCGGCAGCGGCCGTTTCTGATCCAGTCTTCGGCCAGGGCGACGGCCTGGGTGGTGCTGGCGCAGGCGCCGTTGACCTGGGTGTTGGGGCCACGGGCGCCGATTTCCTCGGCGAACTGGGAGTGGCCCATGGACAGGATCTTGAAGATGAAGCGGCGGTCGAAGTTGTACTGGTCGCGATTGACCAGGCCGTTCAGTTCGTCGATGCGCCGATCGACTTCGTCCAGCATGGTGGCGGAACCGTTGCCCCCACCATGACCTTGTGTCTCCAACCAGGTCTTCAGTTCGGTCAGTGCCTGGCGCTGCTCGCGCAGGCCGTGATCCTCGTAGTACTTCTCCATCTCGCCGGCAAATGCGTCATAGCCGGGGAATGCCGAGCCAAAGATAATGCCGGTGTCGTCCCGCATATTGTCGGGCAGGCGCCAGCGGTCGGGCAGCTTGGTGCCCTTGGTGGTGGTCTTGTAGGCCTGCACCAGGGGGATGCCGGCATCGCGCAGGGCATCAAAGCCTGCCGCCATGGCCATGGCGGTGGTGGAGTCCATTGCGGACGCACGTCCGGGGTCCACCCCGTACTCTTCGTCCAGCTCGAACTGACCCAGACGTCCGGCCAGTTTGACCACGTCCTCGGGCTTGTCGATGGTCTCGAAGGTCGGATCGGAGTCCTCCCGCTTGACCAGGCGGGTGATGTGCTTGTCCACCATGGCATTGCGCAGCCGGTGGGGAATGGCGTCGATGAATTGCTCGCCGTGCAGGATTCGACCCACGTTGGCGTCGTCAAACACCTTGGGTGTGCCGGGCAGACCGAGGCCTGCGCCGGTGATCACCAACGGCTGGTCGCTGCCCACGCCGCCGGCCACGCCGGAAGCCTTGGACATGAAGTCGGAGAACATCCGGCCCAGCTGCTCGTAGCGGCTGTTGCCGGCGGCGGGCGGAACCGTCATAGCTGGCAGTGCAGCGGACGCGGCGCTTGCCGCCGCTGCTGCGACTGAAGGTTGCACTGTGGGCTGCGCAGCCACTGGTGCCGGCGCTTCCGCGGCCGGATGGGCTGACTGAGGTGCCGAGGCCGGCAAACGGCCGGTGCCGAGGCCGGCGGCGTACACGCCACACAGGGCCTGGTTCAGGGACGCCACGCCGCCCACTTTCGGGTGGTTGGTGCACAGGCTGTGGAAGCCGTCTTTGCCTTTCAGAACGTCTTCGGCAAATCCCTGCAGGGCGCGCTTGGCGCCCACTTCAATGAACACCCGGGCGCCTGCGTCGTAGAGGCTCTCCAGACCCTTGACAAACTGCACCGGTGAAGCAACCTGGCGCGCCATGGCGTCCACCATGGCGTCGTGGGCTTCGGGGTAGAAGTCCCCGGTCACGTTGCTGATGGTGGGAATCTTCGGCGCCTGGATGTGGATGCGTTCCAGCACCTTGCGCAGGGGTTCACTGGCCGGCGCCACGATGGAGGTGTGGAAGGCATGGCTGACCGGGATCTCCCGGGCGTCGATACCCTGCTCCGTCAGTGACTTCATCAGGGCTTCCACCGCCTCGGTGGCACCGCCGATGACGGCCTGGTGATTGCTGTTGATGTTGGCGATGACCACGTATCCCTCGGCCGCGGCCACGGCCCGCTGAACGTCTTCCAGGGGAGCGAACACAGCGGCCATCTTGCCATTGTCGTCCACCGACACGTGGGCCATCTCTCGACCCCGGGCGCTTACTGCCTCCAATGCATCCGCAAAGGTCATGGCGCCGGAGGCCACCAGGGCAGCGTATTCCCCCAGGCTGTGACCCATCACCATATCCGGCTCAACCCCGTAGGCCTTCAGCATGCGGGTCAGGGCCACGTCCACGGTCAGGACCGCGGGCTGGGTGATTTCGGTCTGCTTGAGGGCGTGGGCCGCCTGTTTCATGGCGGCTTCGTCGTCGGAGTCCACGAAGATAAAGTCCGTGAGTTTTTTGCCCAGCAGGGGCTCCATCACCTTGTCAGCCTCGTCAAAGGTCTGCTTGACGATGGGATCCAGGTCGGACAGGTCGCGCAGCATGTTGACGTACTGGGATCCCTGGCCGGGGAACAGGAAAGCCACTTTGGGTTTGGCGCCGCTGCCACGGTAGATACCCCGGGGTCCCAGGGCCTTCCAGACGTGGTCGGTGTCTTTGTCCATGGCCTTCAGGGCCAGGTCGATCTTGCTGCTGAGGTCCTTGGGATCCTTGAAATCGATGGCCAACCGCTCGCTCCTGTCCAGGTATTCCTGGGCGGGGGCCAGGTGGGCCGGGGGCTTGCTGGCTTCGGCATTGGCTTTCAGCTCACGCAACTCCATGGACAGGTCAGACTTGTGCTCACCACCCAGCAGCACCGCGCCACGGGGCGGCTTCTTGGCTTCCAGGCTGCCGGCGCCGTTGCCGCCCCCCAGGCCACCATTCGCGCCCGTGGACACGGAGTAAAACGGACGTTCCGTAGTCAGCCGTCCGGGAATATGCTCCTCCAGCACCGCGTGGAAGTTGGTGCCGCCAAAACCAAACGCGCTGACCGCTGCACGGCGTACGCCGCATTCCGGCTTTTCCCAGTCCTTCAATTCGGTGTTGACGTAAAACGGCGAATGCTCAAAGTCGATCTTGGGGTTGCGCTCGGCACAGTTCAGGCTGGGCGGCAGCACCTTTTCATCCAGCGCCAGGGCGGCTTTCAGCATGCCGGCGGCGCCGGCGGCGCCTTTCAGGTGGCCGATGTTGGATTTGACCGATCCCAGGGCGATGGTGTTGGGCTGGGCCGCACCGGCGCCAGAGAACACGTCGATCAGGCTCTGGACTTCCACCACGTCCCCGACCGCAGTTGAAGTGCCGTGGCCTTCCACCATGGTGGCGGTAGACGGCGACTCGCCGGCATTTTCCCAGGCGCGCTGGACGGCCAGCTTCTGTCCCACGGGATTGGGCGCAGTGATACCTTTGCCCTTGCCGTCGCTGGAACCACCCATGCCGCGGATGACGGCATAGATGTGGTCGCCGTCGCGCTCGGCGTCAGCCAGCCGCTTGAGCAGGAACAGGGCAGCCCCTTCACCCATGACAAAACCGTCGGCGCCGTTGGCATAAGGCCGGGTGCCGGTAGCGGACAGCGCACCGATCTTGCAGAACTTGACGTAGGTAGCGGCGCCCATGTTGCGGTCAATACCACCGGTGATGACGGCGTCGTAGTCGTGCTCTTCCAGGCCTTCGATGGCGGCGGTCATGGCAGCCATGGCCGAGGCGCAGGCAGCGTCCACCACGAAGTTAGGGCCGTGCAGGTTGAACAGGTTGGCGATGCGGCCGGCCATGACGTTGGCCAGTTCGCCGGGCATGGTGTCTTCCGTGATGTCCGGAATCCAGTCCCGCACCCGCGCTTGAGTCTCCGCAATGATCTTCTGCTGCACGTCTTCGGGCAGGGCGTCAAAGCTGGGCGCCTTGTCCAGTTCCCGGGCGAATTCCGGGAAGTTGACCCGCAGGGCGGTCAGGTAATGCTTTTCGCCGGCCATGGCGTTGCCGAGGATGACCGCGGTCCGATCGGGGTCGAGTTTCCTCTCCGGGTAGCCAAAGTCTGCCAGTACCGCACGGGTGCAATTCACCGCCCAGCGCTGGGCTTCGTCCATGGCGTCACCGACCTTGGGCGGAATGGGCAGCCGCCAGCTCATGGGATCCCATTCCCAGTCGCGCACCCAGCCGCCGATCTTCGAGTAGGTCTTGTCCGGCGCCTTGGGATCGGCGTCGTAATACAGCTCCGGATCCCAGCGTTCGGGATCGACGTCGGAAATGCTGTAACGGCCAGACTTCAGGTTGTCCCAGAAGGTCTTGACGTTAGGGGCGTCAGGCAGGATTGCTCCGACTCCAACAATGGCTACGGCTCGGTGTGCGGTGTCTTTCATGACTCACCTGTCAGGGTTTCAATTTCCGGGCGCGTGGATTGATCCAAGCGGAATCCCCGGATCGGACTAAATTCAATTCTGGGTTTGGGGGCGGAAGGTCCGCCGCCCACCACGATTTTCAGCGGCCAGGCTTGCCGCCATCTCCGCGCGACTCCCTGTAGCGCGGAGGGAAGGGAACGACGTGCTGCTCAACTAACGCCCGTAAATTGCGTCAGCGACCTGGTCCATATCAGGAATCATCCCAACCTGGGCCTGGTACACGGCGTCCATCCGCAGGGCCTCGGGCAGGCCGGCGGCTGATTCTGCGCCACCTGCACCGATCACCAGAGACAGGCCCTGCTGTGCAATCTTGAGAGCGACCTCGCGTGCGTAAACCCGGCTCATGGCCGCCAGCACGTCTGGCTTGTAGAAATCGTCGCTCTTGTCGGGCAACTGACCCGCCTTGGCGGCCGCGGCCCGCTGGGCCATGGCAGCGGCACATTCAGCCAGGGCAGTCATTTCACCCAGGCGGAACAGCAGGTGCTGGTTGCGGGTCAGTCGACCCAGGCGGCAGCGCTCCATGACCTCGGCCAGGGCGTGCAGGCCCAGGGCCGCTGCGCCGGCGCCCACGTCGGGGGTGCTGGCCTGCAGGGTTTCCATGGCCACTGCCTGGTCGTGGTAGTGGGTGCCGCGGGTCTTGATGTGTTCCTGCCAGCGGTCGCGGCCGATGGTCATCTCCATGATCTCCGAGGTGCCCTCGTAGATGCAGGTGATGCGCACGTCGCGTTTGATCTTCTCGACCATGTACTCCCGGGTGTAGCCGTAGCCGCCCAGGGCCTGGATAGCGGCTTCCGCAGCCGCGTTGCCGTACTCGGTGGCCAGGTACTTGGCGATGGCCCCCTCGGTGTTCAGGCTGCCCTCGGTGCCGCTGTCGATCCGCAGCGCCGTGGCTTCCAGGTACGCCCGGGCCGATTCCAGCCGGGCCACGTGGGGCACGATCAGCTTGTGGGTGTAGCCCTGCTTCTCGCACAGCGGGCCGCCACCCTGGACGCGCTCCTTGGAATACTCGATGGCCCGGTGCATGGCTTCCACGCCGCTGCCAAGGCCAAACGCCGCCACCATCAGGCGGGTGTAGCCAAACACGGCCTGGGCCTGGGCCAGGCCCTGCCCTTCCACGCCGCCGATCAGCTGATCTGCCGGCACGTAGACGTCGTTCAGGGAAATGGCCGCTGTATTGCTGGCGCGGATGCCGTGCTTGTCTTCGGGCCTGCCGGGGTTGAGCCCCTCGGTGCCCTTCTCAGCCACGAACCAGGTGGGCCCGCCGGGGGTCAGGGCCAGGATGGTATACAGGTCGGCGTAACCGCCGTTGCTGATCCACTGCTTGGAGCCGTTGATCAGGTAGCCTTTGATCTCGCCGTCTTCTTCCACCGGCTTGGCCGTGGTGCGAAGGGCGCCCAGGTCGCTGCCGGCCTCGGGCTCGGTGGCACCGTAAGCCATCAGCAGGCCTTCTTCGGCCAGCCGGGTCATCCAGATTTCTTTCTGTTCGTCGGTGGCGCCGACGACGATGGGGTCGGAACCCAGGAAGGTGGCCAGCACGCCGGTGGCTATCCCTAAATCGATCCGGGCCATGGTTTCGCAGATGCGATAGACGTCAAAAGCGCCACCGCCCATGCCGCCGTACTGCTCGGGGATGAACAACAGCTGGATCCCGAGACCGTCGCACATTTCGCGGACGACGTCTTCCGGGAAAGTCTCGTTATGGTCCCATTCCAGCAAGAGCTTTTCGGGTAAAGCCGCCTCGGAAAATTCGCGTACGGCCTCAACCGTCAGCTTCAAGGTTTCAGCGTCCAGCCCTTCAGGTGTTACGTGAACAGGAGCGGTAGGGAGATCAGGTGCAGTTGCCATTGGATTCCAACCCCAAAAAAAATAATCCCGAGGCCGCAATCTAACAACTAAGCCAAAAGCCTATAACTGTGGAATTTACATAGGATTTTAGGGGGTGGACGCAGGGGATTTCGGCGCGGGAATGGCACTCAAAAAAAGACCGGAAAAGTGGCTTTTAGGCAAGAGGGGGAAAGCCGCAATTGGACTCGGGAATGCCGAGGGGTGGTACGCGCGTGAGCGCGTGGGGAACGGCCGCTTGCGCGGCCTGGGGAACGCGCGCTTTGCGCGCTGGGGAACGCGCGCTCTGCGCGCTGGGGAACGACCGCTGCGCGGTCTGGGGAACGCTTGCTGGCGCAAGCTGGGGAACGGCTGCTTTGCAGCCTGGGGAACGCACGCTTTGCGTGCTGGGGAACGGCCACTTTGTGGCCTGGGGAACGCGCCCTTTGGGCGCTGGGGAACGCTTGCTTCGCAAGCTGGGGGGGAATATGGGGTTTTGCAGGTCGTTGATCTTGTATTCAGGCTGATCACGCGTCTCTAGGCATGATGACGCATCGAAAGCTGTTGGCTTGGCGACTTGCAATGGAGCTCGTGGAGGATGTCTATAGACTGACCGCGCGGTTTCCGGAATCGGAAAGATTCGGAGTCACCTCCCAAATGCGGCGAGCGGCGGTTTCTATCCCAAGCAATATTGCTGAGGGATCGGCCAGAGGCACAAAGAAGGAATATGCCCGATTTTTGAATATCTCCCGGGGATCCCTGGCGGAGCTGGAAACCCTGCTGACTGTGTCCAAACAACTCGGACTCAGCACGGAAGTCGCTCCCCTCAAACAAAAAGCCCGCAGACTCTTCCCCCTGCTGGCAGGACTATCAATGAGAGCCACCTCAAGCGAGCGTTAGCGAGCAACCCTAGCGCGAAGCGCGTTCCCCAGGCTGCGCAAGCAGCCGTTCCCCAGACCGCGCAGCGGTCGTTCCCCAGCGCGCAGAGCGCGCGTTCCCCAGCTTGCGAAGCAAGCGTTTCCTAGAGGGGATTATTCCGCTCCGCCGCCTGCCTGATCTTATTAACCAGATCCGCCGTCTTCTCCTGCCGCCTTTGATCTTCCCGACGTCCACGCAACCACGCCAGACCGGTCATGGTCAGCAGCGCGGCCGCGACCAGGGCCCACAGCCACCACTTGCGGAAAATCGAGCCTGAAGTGGCGGGCGATGGTGGCGGCAGGTCGGCAGCCACTTCCAGGGCGGCTGGATCAACGCTGGCCTCGCCTTCCGGGGCACGGAAGGAAGTTCCTGATGCCGGTGCCGCTGATTCGGCAGCCGGTGCCGGTGTTTCCTGGGCGATGGGACGGCCGGCGGCTGCCGCGGCCTCTTCGGCACGCAGGCTGATCAGTCGCCGCAGGCTGCCAACCCGGTCCTCCAGCTCTCGAACCCGCTCACGCAGACGCTCGTTTTCCTGGGTGTAGGTCTGGATCTCCGCCGTGGCAAATGCCAGGTCGCGCCGGGCGGAGCTGGCGGAAGCCACCAGGGTGGCGTCATCCTCTTCCACCCAGCGATTCAGGGAGTCCACGATCTGAGTGCTGGTGGGTGTACCGATGATCTCCAGCCGCGAATCCTTGACCGTGGGTGCCCGGCGTCCGGGTTCGGCCGAGACGGGCCGCTCGGCCACGGCCTGCACCGGGGGCCGGCTCGCCGGCTGGGTCGGTGCGGACTGCCTCGACCCACGCTCCACGAAAGGCGTGCGGTCGATGGTGATCACGTCCAGGCCTTCCAGGGCAGGGATTTCCAGGGTGACGCCGGCCCGCAGCCGGTTCATGTCGCCGTTGACAAAGGCGTCGGGATTCAGGTCCACGATGGCCTGCATCAGTGCCCGGCGGTTGACGCGCTGATTGCCGCGAATCAGGTTGGCAATGGCGCCCAGGGTGTCGCCGCTGCGCACCGGGCCGTAGGTCTTGCCGGAGCTGACCGTGCTGGTATCCGCCGCCCGGGGCTGCACCAGCGTCGGCGCTGCCTGCCGGGACGGTTGCGCCCCGGCCGTGCGCACTTCAGGGGCAAAATCGATGAGTACAGGATAGTGACGGATCTGCTCACTGCCATCGGCCTGCAGGATCAGCACCAGGTCCACCACCAGGTCGGTCACCGGCACCCGGCTGGTCAACCGCACCACGACCTCGCCGCGCTCCAGCTCCACGTCTGCTGAAAATGCACTGAGGTTGCGCGGCGGCCTCAAACCCAAACGCTGATAAGCCGCCGGCCCACCCAGCGCCACCGACAGATTGTCTGCCTCGTCCCCACCCATCACCGTAACCTTGGCCAGGAACGGCTGGTTGAGATATGACTCCACCTCCATTTCGCCGAAGCCGATGGAGTGGGCGGCGGCGGACAGCAGCAGGCCAAAAGCCAGCACGAGATATGCTGCCCTGGTCTGGACTGCCGAGCGCAGTGTGCGGGTGCGCGGATTGTTGGTGCGCATCAGAATCGTCCTTCCTGTAACCCCAAGACTGACCGTTTTCCTGCGGTCATGTTCCTTTCTACCGGCCGAAAGTTTAATACGAAGGGGAGCATATTGGTACATTTGGTTGATTTGTATGAAGAAAGGTTAACGTTCCCGGGAAGACTGCGTCATAGGGAACGGCTGCTTCGCAGCCTGGGAAACGCTTGCTGCGCAAGCTGGGGAACGACCGCTGCGCGGTCTGGGAAACGGCTGCTTTGCAGCCTGGGGAACGCGCTTCGCGCTGGGGGATGTGCTTCGCGGTTGTTTAGCTCGCTATCGCTCGCTTTGATTTCCCAGGCCGCGCTAGCGGCCGTTCCCCAGCACGCGCAGCGTGCGTTCCCCAGACCGCGTAGCGGGTCGTTCCCCAGCGCGCCACGCGCGCGTTCCCCACAAAAAAAAGGCCGGCGTAAAGCCGGCCTTTTTTGAGTTTCCTTCGAGATCAGAAGTTGATCTCAAGCCCCAGTCTCGCCGTCCACAGCGAACGGTTTTCCAACACGTCCGTCAGAGAACGATCGCGGAAGCGTTCGAACACGAAGCGACCCTGATCGTCCACTGAGGAGTTGAGCACCTGCACGGAGAAGAACTGGGCGTCGTAGACCTTGCCCCAGTCGTCGTTCAGCAGGTTGCCGAAGTTGTAGACCTTCAGGAACAGCCGCGCCCGGGTGCCTTCGAAGAAGGAAGGCAGCTCCTGATCGATGCGGATGTCGATGCGGTCGCTCCAGCGGGCGTGCTCCTGGTTGCGCTCCACGAAGCCGGCGCCAAGGCCTTCGCGCTCGACGAAGTCGAAGAAGGCTGCCTGGTCGAAGTTGTCAGCGTAGACCACGTTGGGATCATTCGGGCCGTCAGGCACGTACAGCAGGTGGCGGCCGAAGAAACCGTCACCCTCAAGGTCGCCGGAGCCCATCACGTAGCTCTGAGGCTGGCCTTCCTGGACGTAAGCGAATGCCGTGAAGCGGGTGGTGAGATCACCAAAGAACTCGTTGGCGTAGCTGGCCCGGATGGTGAAGCGGTGGGGCACCACGTAGTTGGAGGTGGCCGGCCGCGGATCGTTGATGTCCAGCAGCGCGGTGTTGTCGAAGTTGGAACCCGCGGTGGAAGACGTCATCGGGCTGATGTCCTCACCCTCGGTGTAGGAGTAACCGAAGGTGGTTTCCAGACCCCAGTCGAAGTCCTTGTTGAACACCACCGAGAAGATGTCCGCCGAAGCGTCACGATCGGAGTTGGTCAGCATGTAGTTGTCGCGACCGTTGACATAGTCGTAGATCGGCGTACCAACCGAGGTCTGGCCGACGATGGCCTGGGACAGGTCAACGTAGTAGGCCGAATCCTGCAGCTCGGTGTGGATGTAGTCCACATCCATCTGGATACCACCCAGCCACGGAATGTCGTAGGTGGCGCCCAGGGCAAACTTCCATTCGTTGGGCTGCTTGTAGTTGGGGTCGATCAGCACCAGGCGGCTGTCGCTGGCGTTGTCGGCGGTGGTGGCTGCCACAGCGTCAAACAGTTCCTGGGGAATGTCGAAACCCGGGCGGTTGCCGGTCAGTGGAATACTGCCGTCAAGCACGGACCGATCGGCACCGAAGTTATTCAGACGCAGCTGTACGTTGGTCAGGCCGTCGTTGGACCAGGCGTTGGAAATCCACACGTTGGGGTTGCCGCCGGAGTAGCGGCCGATACCGCCACGCAGGGACAGGTCCGGACGTGCGTCCCAGGTGAAGCCCAGGCGCGGCATGATCAGGTCAACGCCGTCGATGTTGGCATCGTTGCGCAGACCGCCGTTGGCGTCGGTAAAGGCCTGGTTGAAGTTGGGACGATCGTCACTGTCGAACCACTCGTAGCGCAGACCAGCCACAACGGTCAGGGAGTTCTCATCAAAGAAGATCTCGTCCTGGATGTAGACCGCGTTCAGCGTGTTGGAGAAGTTGGCCGCGGCGTCGGCAGGATCGTTGGTGCCGCCACCGGAACCGTAGTAGATGCGGCTCGGGCGACCCAGTTCGAAGCGGTCGATACCGGAAAGGCCACAATCCGGATTGTCGAAGCGACCCTGGGCATCCAGGTCGGCGCAGAACGCCGGGTTGTCCTCGGAATCGTCGAAGTAATCGTACTCACCGCCACGGGCGTGCTGAACGAACTGGTTGAAGATGGTCAGTTCTTCAGATTCGTAGCCGAATGTAATCACGTGGTCGCCGGCCAGGTACTGGCCCGACAGCTTGAAGAAATCGGAATCCGTATTCAGGCGGTTGGCCTGACGGGAGTCATCGGCACCAAGATAAACGGTGTCGCGACCAATGCTGATCTGGTGATCGCCGAAGTCCTGGGGTCCGACGGTTACCTGGGAGTCGTTCATCTCGTTGGTGCTCAGGAACACCTCGGTGGAGAATGCATCGGTCCAGTTGGACGCCAGCTTGGCGGTGAAGGTCTCAGATTCGGCACCTTTGGTGTAAAAGTGGTTGGCGAATTCGAATTCGTCGCTGTCACCGTCGGAGTCGCGGTCCTGGAAGCCGTCGAAGTAATTGTAGATGAAGGCCAGGTTGTGGGACTCGTTGATGTTCCAGTCCAGCCGCACCATGTACTTCTCAGATTCCTGCGCACCATCGGTGGGCAGGCCACCCGGATCGTAGCCGTAGACGTTATTGGCGATACTGACGATGCGGTCGTGGTCAGCGCGGGAGAACCACTCGCGCTCTACGCCGACGCCGGATCCGTCAAAGCCACGGGCCAGGAAGCGCGGACGCTCACTCTCTTCATAAGCGGCGAACATGAACAGCCGGTCCTGGATCAGCGGGCCGCCCACGGTGAAGCCGTAGGTGTTCTCATTGAACGACGGGGTGCTGAAGTCGCGATCGTCGCCACCCAGCTCGTCGCCGCGCAGGCTGTCGCTGGTCCATTCCCAGAACAGGTTGCCGTCCCATTCGTTGGAGCCGGACTTGGTGACGGCGTTGATGTTACAGGCGGAGAATCCACCGTAGGTTACATCAAACGGCGCGAGTTCAACTGCAATCTGGTCGATGGAGTCGAACGGGAACGGCATGCCCACCGCGGTGGAGTAACCGTTGGAGTTCAGGCCAAAACGGTCGTTCTGGCTGACACCGTCCAGGGTCACGCTGTTAAAGCGGGGGTGCTTGCCGGCGCAGTTGATCTCGAACCCATCGTCTTCGTTGTCGATGTTCAGACGGGGGTCAATGCCGTAAACGTCGACGATGTCCCTGTTGAATGCGACAGAGTTCTCGATATCCAGCGAGGAGAAGGTCGCCGCAGGTCCTGCAGCAACGTCCACGATGGCGCCACCTTCCGCGGTCACAACCACCTCTTCCACCGGGGTGCTGGACTCCATCCGCATGGACAGGTTGAAGGTGTCCGCCACGGAGATGTTTTCCACGATGGTGGACTGCATGTTGTTCACGGTGACCCGGTACGGTCCACCTGGCGGCAGACGCGAGGCCAGGAAGGTACCCTGGGCATTGGTGGTGAAGCTCCGGACAATGCCGGTACGCTCGTCCACCACCAGGACAACAGCGTTGCCCAGCGGCAGTCCGGCGCTGTCGAGCACCTTACCGCGGATGGCCGAGGTGGTTTGCTGAGCCATGACGGCTCCGGAGAATGCCAGAAGTGCCAGCAAGAGCAGTGCACAACGGGCCAGTTTCCCTTGACGCCGGCTGCGTCGAGGAATGAGTCCTTGAGTCAAATTCATGGGTTTAGACCCCCTTAGACGGTCAAAACGATTGGATTTTAGGGACGCCGGGCGGTGCGGTCAGCAAGGCCCGGACATGGCATTTTCGCTCGCGCGCATTATGGATGCAAGAAAGTTACGGTCAGATGACCGTTCGATTACAGGGGACGGAATTTTTTGTGTCCGCCTGACCGGGCCGAAACCCTTTGCTGGCCTCGATTTTCGCCGATTTTCGCCTAAAACCGGCGAATCAGCATTTCCAGGTCGTCTTCCGAGGCACAACGGCACTTCTGGGCCCGCCCGGTACGCTTGGAGCAGATCAGCTTCGTCATCTTGGGGCACTGGGGTGCCTTGTTGGCCACAACCATGTCGATCTCTGCCTGCTGGGTGGGATCGGCAGGTGGGGCAGTGGCGCAGGCTCCAAGCAATACGGTAAGGAAAGCCAGCAGCAGTGCGTTTCGCGAGGGAATCTGGCGTGAGTTGCCAGGCATGTCGCTTCTCCAGCCCGGCGTGCCGGGCGTCTCCGTGTAGCACCAGCTTAGACCAGCAGCAGGTGCGGCGCCAGCCAGGGCGCAGCCTGAGCAGCCGGAATGATTAGATCAGCCACACCGACCTCGCGTGGCCTGGAGGCCATTGAATCTCATCTCCGGCGCGCAGCGCGTTCCCCAGCGGCCGAAGGTCGCGTTCCCCAGCTCGCGTCAGCGAGCGTTCCCCAGCTCGCGTCAGCGAGCGTTCCCCAGCTTGCGAAGCAAGCGTTCAGGGAACCAGGCCCAACAGCTCGGCCAGTCCTTCTTCCCCCAGCACCTCCACCCCCAGCGCCTCCGCCTTGGTCAGCTTCGAGCCGGCTTTTTCCCCGGCGATGAGCGCCGTGGTGTTCTTCGACACGCTGCCGCTGACCTTGGCACCAAGGGCTTCCAGCCGGTCCTTGGCTTCGGACCGTTTCATGCTGGACAGCGTGCCGGTCAAGACGTAGGTGTTGCCGTGCAGGGGCCCGTCGTCGCTGCGAACGGGCTCGGACTCAGGCCAATGCACCCCGGCGGATCGCAGCAACTGGATCACTTCCCGGTTGTGGGGTTCGGAAAAAAAGCTGTGGATGTGTTCGGCCACGATGGGCCCCACGTCGGGCACCTCTTCCAGCTGTTCCCGGCTTGCCGCCATCACCGCGTCGAGAAAGCCGAAATGCCGCGCCAGGTTTTTTGCGGTGGCCTCACCCACTTCGCGGATACCCAGGGCATACAGCAGGCGGTCCAGGGTGGTCTGCTTGCTGTGCTCCAGGGCATCCACCAGGTTCTGGGCCGACTTCCGGGCCATGCGCTCCAGTCCCGCCAGCAGCTCCACGTCCAGCGCAAACAGATCGGCCACGCTGTTGATCCGGTCGCCATCCACCAGCTGTTCCACCAGCTTGTCGCCCAGACCCTCGATGTCCAGGGCGCGGCGGGAGGCAAAATGCTTGATGGCTTCCTTGCGCTGGGCCTGGCAGAACAATCCGCCGGTGCAGCGCAGCACCGCCTCGCCTTCGGGCCGCAGCACGGCGGAACCGCACACCGGGCACTGCTCGGGCATCTCAAATTCCCGGGCATCATCGGGCCGGCGTTCCAGCACCACGCTGACCACTTCGGGAATGACGTCACCGGCCCTTCGCACCACCACGGTGTCGCCGATGCGCACGTCCTTGCGGCGCAGTTCGTCTTCGTTGTGCAGGGTGGCATTGGTGACGGTGACGCCGCCAACAAACACCGGCTCCAACCGTGCCACCGGAGTAATGGCCCCGGTGCGCCCAACCTGCACCTCAATGTTTTCCACCCGGGTCAGCTCCTCCTGGGCCGGGTACTTGTGGGCCACGGCCCAGCGCGGCGCCCGGGACACAAAGCCCAGCTCCCGCTGAAATTCGTGATCGTCGACCTTGTAGACCACACCGTCGATCTCGAATGGCAGGTTGTCGCGCCGTTCGCCGATGCGGCGGTAGTAGGCCAGGCAGCCTTCCACCCCGGTCACCAGGTCGTTCTCGGGGCAGACCGGCAGGCCCCAGTCACGAATGGCCGCCATCACCTGGCTGTGGCATTCCGGCAGCTCAGCGCCTTCCACCAGGCCGGTGGAGTAGGCAAAAAACGCCAGGGGGCGCTCGGCCGTGAGCCGGGGATCCAGCTGGCGCAAGCTGCCCGCGGCCGCGTTCCTGGGATTGACGAAGGTCTTTTCACCCTTGCGGCGGGCGCGCTCGTTGTAGGCCTCGAACTCCGCCTTGGGAATGTAGACCTCACCGCGCACCTCAAGCACCGCGGGAAAACCGCTGCCGCGCAGTTCCAGGGGAATGGCGTTGATGGTACGGGCGTTGTGGGTAACGTCCTCTCCGGTAGTGCCGTCCCCACGGGTGGCGGCCCGCTGCAATCGGCCGTCCCGGTAAAGCAGGCTGAGGGCAACGCCGTCCAGTTTGGGCTCCGCCGCGTAGCTGATGACACCGTCTTCCCCCAGCCGCTCCCGCACGCGCCGGTCGAAATCCGCCAGCTCTTCCTCGGTGAAGGCATTGCCCAGGGAGAGCATGGGCACCTCGTGACGCACCGTAGCGAAGCCCTCCAGCACCTCGCCACCGACCCGCTGGGTGGGCGAGTCCGGGTGCTGCAGCTCCGGGAACTGCTGCTCCAGTTCAGCCAGTTCACGCATCAGGCGATCCCATTCGGCGTCGGGCACCGACGGATCGTCCAGCACGTAATAGCGGTAATTGTGGTCAGCGATCTGCTGACGCAGCTGCTCTACCCGCCGGCGCGGGTCCTGGGTTGGAGCTGCTGTCATTGGACAGTCATTGAGTCCCTGGGCGGGGCTCGAAGCTGTGGGTGCGGTCGTATTCGCGCATCTCTTCGCGGATGCTGGCGGTGCGCTGGCGGCTCAGGCTGCTCTGGTTCTCATCCAGCAGCTCGATATCCAGCAGCTCGGACAGGCGGCGGCCGGCGGCCAGCATGGCGTCCCAGGCATCCAGGGCGCTGAGCTGGTTGGGCAGGGTCAGAAACAGGCAGACGCCGGGGGTGTTCTGGTGGTCCGGCCGGTCCCGGTCGAAGGTGCCGGGGTTGACCACGTTGGCCATGCTGAAAATGGGCGACTGGTGGCCGTCGCCGGTCTGCACCCGGTGGTAAATGTGGTGATCGCCAAAAGTCAGGCCGACCTTTTCCGCCGCCTCGGCAATCTCCCGGCCATTGAGCTGGCCACCGCCCCGGTAGAGCAGCAGCAGGGTCACGATCTTGTCGGGATTGCTGGGCAGATCCACCGGCGCGCCTTCGGGCTCCTGGGCCGGCGCAGCAGCCTGCGGGTGGGCCCCGGCATCACCCGGGGAGCCGGGCTGCCAGTCTTCGTTGATCAACTGCCCCAGCCGGTTGAGCTCCCGCTCCAGGTTTTCGTCCAGGGGCTCAGCGCTGCGCTGGGCCGGAACGGCGCCGGGAGCCGGATCGCTGGCCGGATCGGCAGCCTGCTGGCGCTCGGCCCGGGCCTGGGCGCGATCACGACGGGTGCCGAAATAGTAGATGCCTCCAACGATCAGGAGGCCGATGATCAGCAGTATCCAGCGCAGTCCTTCCACCCGGTTATTATCAGGCTTAAAGGGGCCGGTGGACAATCCGCAAAGCGGCGGGACTTCGGACCACCATTACTGGGCTACCATCACTCGCTGGCCATCTTCTCGGCCTCGGCGATATCCACCGATACCATCCGCGAGACGCCGGGTTCCCGCATGGTCACGCCGGTGAGCTGGTGCGCCACTTCCATGGTGATCTTGTTGTGGGTCACGAACAGGAACTGCACCTGCTCGGACATCTCCGACACCATCTCCGAGAACCGCCCTACGTTGGCGTCGTCCAGCGGAGCGTCCACCTCGTCCAGCAGGCAGAACGGCGCCGGGTTCAGCTGGAAGATGGCAAACACAAAGGACACGGCGGTGAGCGCTTTCTCACCACCGGACAGCAGGTGGATGTTGGTGATGCGCTTGCCGGGCGGACGCGCCATCAGGGTCACGCCGGCGGTCAGCAGGTCGTCGCCGGTCAGGTCCATGTAGGCATGCCCGCCGCCGAACAGCCGTGGAAACAGCTCCTGCACGCCGGTATTGACCCGGTCGAAGGTCTCCTTGAAGCGGGTGCGGGTTTTGCGGTCAATCTTGCGGATGGCCGCCTCCAGGGTTTCCAGAGCCTCCACCAGGTCGGCGTTCTGGGAATCCAGGTATTCCTTGCGCTCGGACTGTTCCTGGAATTCCTGGATCGCCGCCAGGTTGACCGGCTCCATGCGGCGGATCCGGGCCTCCAGCCGCTCCAGCTGCCGCGCCCATTCGGCTGAATCCGCCTGCTCGGGCAGGCTCTCCAGCAGTTCCTGGCGGTCGATACCGGTCTTGTCCAGCTGCTCCTGCAGTGTCTCCGACTTGACCCGTGTGCCCTCGTGATCCAGCCGCTGCTGCTCCAGCCGGGCGCGGATCTGGTGCTCTTTGTCATTGGCCGCGGCGCGCTGCTGTTCCAGCTCCCGCAGCTTGGCGCCGAATGCGTCCAGTGTGTTGCGCGCTTCGGTCAGCCTCTGGTCCACGCTGAGCCGCTGGTCCAGCAGCTCCTTGAGGCTTTTTTCTTCACTCTCCAGGGGCTCGTCAGCGGACTCGATCTGGCTGATCAGCTGGCGGCGGCGTTCGTCCAGCTGGTTGATCTGCAGGCTGATCCGCTCCAGGGCCTGTTCGGTTGAAGTCAACGCAGCGTTCCTGGACTCTTTTTGAATGGCCAGCTGGGTGGCACGGTTGCGCGCCTCGCCGGCAGCGCTGCGGGTCTGATCATGCTGCTGGCGGACCTGGTCGCGGCGCTGCTCCAGGGCTTCGCGCTGCTGTTCCAGGTCGGCCATGCGATCCACCGAGGTCTGCAGCTTGCCCCGGGCGCTTTTTACCGCCTCGGTGTCCGCGCTGATGCGCTCGGTCAGGCTGTTGCTCTCCTGGCCCAGCTGGTCCCGGCGCCGGGCCAGTTCCTGCTGGCGGGCCTTGCGGGCTTCCAGCTGGCCACCAATCTCGGCGAGCCGGCGATGCTCCATGTTGAGATCCTGCACCAGGCCGTCACGCTGGTCTTCCAGGTCGCTGATGCGCTCTTCAGCGGCCTGCTGTTCGGCACGCTGGTTTTCTCCCTGGCTGCCGAGCTGCTCCAGCTGCTGGCGCAGGGACTGGATTTCCCGCTCCCGCTCGATGACCCCGCCCTGTTCGGACTCACCGCGGCTGACTCGAACCCAGCCCGGCCCCAGCCACTCGCCCGCCTGGGTCATGACCGACTCGCCGGGCTGCAGGCTGGCTTCCAGGGCTTCACCCAGGCTGGCTGCGGCCCGCACCCGGGTCAGCAGGGACGCCACTGCGGCGGAACCCGTGACTTTTTCTGCCAGTGAACCTGCCGGTGCGCCGGCATCGGGCGAAGCGGCAGAATCCACCAGCGCGAGCTCCCCCTGGTCCAGCTCCTGTACCGCTGTGATCAGCGTCTCGGGCTGGTCGGCCACGATGGCTTCCAGGAAGTGCCCCAGGGCCGTTTCCACCGCCCGTTCCCAGCCCGGTTCAACCTGGATGGTCTCGGCCAGCCGCCCGGCCTCTTCCAGGCCGTGCCGGGCCAGCCAGTCGGATACGTCCTGCTGGTCCTTGGACAGGGCCGCCTGCTGCAGGGCGTCCAGGGAGCTGAGGCGGCCCCGGGTTTCCTGGTAGGACTCGCGGGTTTCCGCCAGCTGTTCTTCCAGGCTGCGCAGGCGCTCTGACTGCTGGCCCAGTTCCTCGCGCCGGGAATCCAGGCGGGATTCGATATCCCTGACCCTGGCCTGCTGGGCCTCGCGTTTCTGCTCCAGGCTCACCAGGTCTTTCTCCACGGCGTCGGTGGAGATGCTCGCACCTTCGGCCTGGATGCCCTCCAGCCGGACGGCGTTTTCGGCCAGCTGCCGGTCCAGGTGGTCGATGCGGGTCCGTTCCACGTCGGCGGCCCGGCCCAGCTCGCTGGAAGCCTGGCTGAATTCCTGCCAGTTCTTCTGCCACTCCTGCAGGTCGGACTCCGCCGCCTGGGCAGCGGCTACCGCCTCGTTTTCGGCGGCGCGGGCCTGCTCCAGCTCCGGTTCCAGGCTGGCGATCTGGCGCTTCAGGTCTTCCACCTGCACCCGGTCCAGGTCCAGGTGTTCCTGCAGTTCCTGCCAGTTTCGCTCGGCTTCTTCGTGCTCCTTGCGCTGCCGCGCACTGAGATCCTTGCGGTGTTCAATGGCCTGCTCCAGCCGGGCGATTTCGCCGGCCACCTCGTACAACTCGGCCTGGACCTTGTTAGTGTGGTCACGGGATTCGTTCTGCTCTTCCCGGCAGCTTTCAATGTCGGATTCGACCTTGCGCAAACGGGCCACTTCAGCCTGCAGCAGGTTCTCGGTTTCCGCCAGCAGCCGATTGCCGTTTTCCAGCTGGTGCTGCAGTTCGCGCCAGCTGACTGCGAACAGCTGCGCTTCCCTGTAACGGAACTCCGACTTGAGTTCCTTATACTTCTCCGCCTGTTTGGCCTGGCGATCCAGGTGCTGCAGCTGCTTGTCCACCTCGGCCCGCAGGTCGTCCAGCCGCTCCAGGTTTTCCCGGGTATGCCGGATACGGTTGGAGGTTTCACGGCGGCGCTCCTTGTACTTGGAGATGCCGGCGGCTTCTTCCAGGTGGTCCCGCAGCTCCTCCGGCCTGGCCTCCACGATCTGGGAGATCATGCCCTGCTCGATGATGGAGTAGCTGCGGGCTCCCAGGCCGGTGCCCAGGAACAGGTCGGTGATGTCCCGGCGCCGGCAACGGGCGTTTTGCAGGAAGTACTGGGAATGTCCGTCCCGACCCACCTGGCGCTTGATGGAAATCTCGGTGAACCGGGCATACTCGCCCTGGACCTTGCCGTCCGAGTTGTCGAACACCAGCTCAACGGTGGCAGTGCCCACGGGCTTGCGGACGTTGGAGCCGTTGAAGATGACGTCACTCATGGACTCGCCGCGCAGGTGCCTGGCCGAGCTTTCACCCATGACCCAGCGCACGGCATCAATAATGTTGGATTTACCGCAGCCATTGGGGCCGACCACACCAATCAGGTTGCTGGGCAAATGGAACACCGTCGGGTCAACGAAAGACTTGAAACCCGACATCTTGATGGTCTTAAGGCGCATGAAGCAGCTGCGGTCCGTCCCTGAGCGGGGCTTTGCCCCTTCGTTAGCACAAAACGCCGGGCGGTGCGGGAGGTCCCTGGCGCGCGCGGCGGGCGCCGATTATACAGCGAGTTGAAGCTTCCGCTATCAGTTTTGGCCTGTCCACCGGCCGGGGGCGAAATTCGGAGGTCCCGTCAGCCCTGAATCAGCCCTGAATCAGCCCTGAATCAGCCCCGAATCAGCCTTGCGGTTCCGCCGCAGGTTGAGCCGCGGGCCGGTTGATGTCAGCGGCAGCGCGGAGGGACTCCAGGTGGTTTTCCAGGGCCTGTCGCGCCAGGGTGCTGCGAATCCCCTCTTTGACATCCTCGAACTCCGGTGGCTCAAACTCGCGGAAATCCTTGAGGTACAGCACGTGCCAGCCGTACTCGGATCGGATTGGCCGGGGGGCGTAGCTGTTCCTGGTCATCAGGGACAGCGGGTCGGCAAAAGACGCTGGTACCTGGGCCAGGTTGACCCAGCCGATCTCGCCGGCGTTGCCTTCACCCAGTTCCGGAGCCGCTGCCGCCGCCAGCAGATCGAATTCGACGCCTTCCTGCAGTCGCGCCAGGATATCCGCCGCGGAGTTTTCGTCCGCCACCATGATGTGGTGCAACAGGTACTCGCGGCCGCCGGTCACACCGATCTGGCGCGAGTACTCGCTTTGCAGCTGTTCATCGGTGATGGTCTCGGCCCGGGCAAACTCGGTCAGGGCCTTGTTGGCCAGCAGGGACACCCGCTGCACCTCGATTTCCGCCAGGGTCTGGTCGTCTTCCAGGCCCGTGGCCCGGGCCTCCCGGGCCAGCAGCATCAGGTCGATGTATTCAGCCAGGGACCGCTGCCGGGCCGCGGCGTCAGCAAAATTTTGCCGGCGCAGGCGCATGAATGCTTCCAGCTGTGCTTCGGTAACGCGAACGCCGTTCACGGTGGCCAGGGACGCCTGGGCGTCGGCCTCAACCGGGGGTGGCGCAGGGCCGTCGCTGCACCCCACCAGCAGCCCGGCGGCGGCCAGCAGGGCGATCAGGCCTGGTCTGATATTCATTGGTCCGGCGCCTCGGCGCTGATGGACAGAGCGTGGATATCGGTGGTCATCATTTTGCCCAGGGCCTCGTAAATCATCCGATGGCGGGAGATGGTGCTTTTGCCCCTGAAGGCATCAGACACGATGATGACGTCAAAGTGCCCGCGGCCATCCCGAGCGCCAGGGTGCCCCTTATGCAGGTGGCTCTGATCCAGGACCACCAGGGAAGCCGGGCTCAACGCTTCGGTCAGCAGCGACTCGATTTTTTCTACTCGTGCCTGGTTGCTCATGTCCTTTGCCTGCACTCCATCCGCCGCGCGGATCTACAACATGGGTTCATTCTCCGGCAGTTGCAAGCGTCGTGGCGGGGCCAGTGGTCTGGACCAGTGGTCTGGGCCCGGTCCACTGTCCGGTCCACTCAGGGGGCAGCCTGGAGAAACGGCACCACCTCTGCGCTGGCCCACGCCCCGGCGGCGAAGTATGGATCGTCCTCCGCCCAGGCCCTGGCCTGCTCCAGGGACTCGAATTCCGCGACGATCAGGCTTCCGGAAAAGCCAGCCTCTCCGGGTTCCGGGCTGTCCACCGCCGGCAGCGGGCCGGCCAGCACCAGCCGCCCCTGGCCCTGAAGAGTCTGGATGCGGGCCAGGTGGTCAGCCCTGGACCCGGCCCGGAAACTCAGGCTGTCCTCCACGTCCCGGGCAAAAATTGCATAAAGCATGGCTTGGAAATCCCTCACTGTCTGGGGTGCCGTTGGGAATGTCTGCGTACTGTCATCCGCAATTCATCAGTCATGATAGCGGTTTGCCCGGGTGTGCGCTGGAAGGGAGGACCCATCCGGGCAAACTGCTGCTAAACTGTCGCCCCTTTCGCCAAGGCGACCCGACTCGAACAGCCCCTTGAACACACCCGAATCCAACAGCCCCGAGGCCGGGAGCGTCGTCGACGCGGCGGCGGCTCCAGAGGAGCATCCAGAGCAGAAAGAAATGCCTTTTGCCGTGGTGGGCGGCGAGCCGTACACCCGGCTGCCCACGGACCTGTATATCCCGCCAGATGCACTGGAGGTTTTCCTGGAGGCCTTCGAGGGCCCGCTGGACCTGCTGCTGTACCTGATTCGGCGGCAGAATCTGGACATTCTGGACATTCCCATTGCCCAGATCACGGATCAATACATTGAATACATCGATCTGATGCGGGACATGAAGTTTGAACTGGCGGCGGAATACCTGCTGATGGCCGCCATCCTGGCGGAAATCAAATCCCGCATGCTGCTGCCTCGGCCCCAGGCCGAGGAAGACGAAGGGGAAGACCCCAGGGCTGAACTGGTGCGGCGCCTGCAGGAATACGAGCGCTACAAAAAGGCCGCCGAGGACATCAGCGAGCTGCCACGGGAAGAGCGCGACATCTACCCGGTGGTGGCGTACGTGGTGGACCGCTCCACCGTCACCGTGCCGCCGGACGTGGACCTGGAAGAACTGCTGCGGGCGCTGAAGGAGGCCCTGGACCGGGCCGATCTGTTCGTGCACCACGCCGTGACCCGGGAACCCCTGTCGGTGCGCGAGCGCATGAGCAGCATCCTGGACCAGCTTCGAGACCAGGATTACCTCCCGTTCCAACGGCTGTTCGAACCCGAGGAGGGCCGCATTGGCGTAGTGGTGGCGTTCCTGGCCATCCTGGAGCTGATCAAGGGTGCCCTGGTGGAAGTGGTGCAAAACGAACCCCTGGGCCCCATCTATCTGAAACCCGCAGAATAAAATCAAGTCATGGATCTCACCCAGCTCAAGAAAATCCTGGAAGCCGCCCTGCTGGCGGCGGAACAGCCGTTGACCCTGAACCAGATGAGCGCCCTGTTCGAAGAGGCCGCCGCGCCCTCTCACAGCGAGCTGTCCCAGGCCCTGGAAGCCATGCAGCAGGATTGCGAGGAGCGGGGCGTGGAATTGAAGCAGGTGGCCAGCGGATTCCGCATGCAGGTCAAGCAGGAATTTCAGCCCTGGGTGTCCCGGCTGTGGCAGGAGCGACCGCCGCGTTACTCCCGGGCATTGCTGGAGACCCTGGCCCTGATCGCCTACCGGCAGCCCATTACCCGGGGGGAAATCGAGCAGATTCGGGGCGTCAGCGTCAGCAGCAACATCGTGCGCACCCTGCAGGAGCGGGAATGGGTGCGGATCGTCGGCCACCGGGACGTCCCGGGCCGGCCGGCCCTGTTCGGCACCACCAAGCGTTTCCTGGACTACTTCAACCTCAAGCGGCTGGACGAGCTGCCGACCCTGGCCGAGATCCGGGACATGGACAACCTGGAGCCCGAGCTGGAGCTTGGACCACCCGGCACCCCTGCGACTGCCGCGGTGGTGCCCGACGATGAAGACGCAGTGAGCGGGCGTGACGAAGAAGAGTAGCGGAGCCAGCCAGCAGCCAGCAGCGGAACGACTGCAGAAAGTGCTGGCGCGGTCGGGGCTGGGGTCGCGGCGCGGCCTCGAAGCCCGCATCCGCAGCGGTGACATCAGCGTCAACGGCGAGGTGGCCACCCTGGGCACCAAGGTCGGCCAGGGTGACCGCATCGAGTTTGAGGGACGCGCCTACCGGCTGGTGACGGGCAAATCCGACACCAGCCGGGTCATCATGTACAACAAACCCGAGGGCGTGGTGTCTACCCGCTCGGATCCCGAGGGCCGGCGTACCGTGTTCGACCACCTGCCCAAGGTGCATGGCGGACGCTGGATCGCCATCGGCCGTCTGGACATCAACACCACCGGGCTGCTGCTGCTGACCACCGACGGCGAACTGGCCAATGCCATGATGCACCCCAGCTACGGAGTGGATCGCGAGTACGCCTGCCGGGTACACGGCGAGGTCACCGGCGAGATGCTGCGGAAGCTCAGGGAAGGCGTGGAACTGGAGGACGGCCCGGCCCAGTTCTCTGACATCGTCGAGTCCGGCGGCACCGGCGAAAACCGCTGGTTTCACGTGACCCTGCTGGAAGGCCGTAACCGTGAGGTTCGTCGCCTGTGGGAGGCGGTTGGCGTGCGGGTCAGCCGACTCAAGCGGGTGCGCTACGGCGCAGTCTTCATGCCATCCCGGATGAAGGTGGGCCGCTGGGAAGAATTGTCGCCGGCGGACGTGCAGGTACTCCGGGAGGACGTGGGCCTGCCGCCGGGTGCAGGTGGTCAGCTGACGCTGAAGCCCATTGCCAACCCCAACCGGTAAACGCCGGGGTCATAAACGCCGGGGTCAGAGTAAAGGGACAGAGTAAAGCCGGCTTTACTCTGTCCCTTTACTCTGACCCCACTCTTACTCCCTGTTCCGACCAATTCCCAGCAGCCGAACCCAGCCCAGCAGTTCGGCCACCATGGCCAGTACCAGGATGGCGACGGCGCCAACGGCCATGCCTGTGAGATACAGCGCGCCGGCCACCAGCAACAGGAATAATCCGAAGAGTCGTGACTTCATGGGGAACAAGACTAAAACAAGTCGTCCGCCGCCGACACCCCGGTAAGTCATACCCAAAGTATCGTTCAGGCGTTGCGAAAATCCGCCAGATCCGCCCCGTGCCTGAAGTCACGGGCAGCAGAATTTGCCTTTGATTTGTATATTTATCAGTGCGTTAAAGTAACTTTCTGCGAATAATTGCAGCCTTGCACGGCCTCCCGCTCCGAGTCTGCCCGTGACCACCCGTCAATTTTGGCAATGCATGAACTGGCCAGTCCGCATACTTTTCTACTAATTCTTTCGTAGATGTACGGGAATTCATGCTGACCCGGGCCACCCGCCTCAGGACGAGACGAGGCCCAACACACAGGAGCAACAGAATGCACTCCAATCGAAAGTCCCCGGAGTCACCGTCCAAGGTGGCCCTGCTGAAGCTGCGCAAGCCTCTGGCCCTGGCCATCGGGCTGGCCCTGATGACCCCCGCGGCGTGGTCCCAGAGTGACAGCGAAGAGCCGGCAGAGCTGGATTCGGTCACCATCACCGGATCACGCATCGCACGCACCGATATCGAAGGCGCCCAGCCGGTGATCTCCATCACCGCCGCGGACATCGAGCGGGAAGGCTTCACCACGGTGTTTGAAGCCCTGAACTCACAAACCGTTTTCACCGGATCGATCCAGGACGACCAGTTTGCCGGTGGCTTCACCCAGGCCGCCAACACCCTTGACCTGCGCTCACTGGGCCCCGGCCGTACGCTGATTCTGCTGAATGGTCGCCGGGCCACGGATTACCCGCTGGCGTTCAACGGCCAGAGCAACGTGGTCAACCTGGCTGCCATTCCCGTTGCCATGGTCCAGCGGATTGAAATCCTGTCCAGCGGCGCCTCGGCCATTTACGGCTCGGACGCAGTGTCCGGGGTGGTCAACATCATCCTGAAAGACCGGGTGGAAGAGACCTACACCACCCTGCGCGTGGGCGACACCGACGAAGGCGGCGGTGAGTCGGTCCGTTTCGGCGCCGTGGGCGGCGTCAATCCCGGCAACCTGAGCGTGGTCTGGGGGTTCGAGTACTTCGACCGGGATCCCATCTGGGGCTTCGAGCGCGACTTCCAGGACTCCCGCAATGACAACCCCACCACCTCTGGACTTCCGCTGATCCAGGACCCCGTCAACGGCGTGACCAACGCCCGCATGTTCCTGTCCCTGGACCCGTTCGACCAGGATGGCGACGGTTTCACCTATATCGACCCGGGTGCCGCGGCCTGCGGGCCGCTGTCGGGACTGGAGCGAAGCTCCATTGAGTACTCTTTCCGCGCGGGCCGCGGCTTCTACTGCGGCTCAGCCGCTGACGTGGCCTCCCAAACCATCCGCAACGCCAAGGAAAGCTACTCTCTGTACACCAATCTCAACTACGAGATGGACAACGGCATGAGCCTGTTCGGCAGCGTCATCGCCACCAACACCGAGACCAAGTTCAACGTGGGCAACCTGTTCTGGCAGTACGACCCCAATGGCCCCCTGGGCGGCGGCTTCTTCATCAACTCGGCTGAGCCCGATGTATTCGGCATCGGCGGACGGGTGGACCTGTGGCAGCGCATATTCTCGGTGGAGGAAATGGGCAGCGGCGACATCGATGACCTGGGCGGCGGCACCAATCACTTCGACGAAGACCTGATTGACGTCACCGTAGGCGCCCGGGGCCAGTTCGCCGACCGCTACGACTGGGAAGTGAGCTACAGCCACAGCGAATACGACCTGGACCGCAAGCGGCGCCTGCTGCTGGCCGACGTGGGTGACGCGTTTTTCCTGGGTGACGCCACCGGCACCAACGATATCTTCGGAGACGGCAACCCCTTCGAGATCTTCAATGCCTCCCTGGACCGGCTTTACCAGCCGCTGACCGTGGCCGAGTTCAACTCCATTTCGGCCATTGACACCACCACGGCAGATACATCCAATCAGACGGTTCAGGCCGTGCTGTCCGGCGACCTGATGGACGGTTGGGCCGGCCCCATCGAATTTGCCGCGGTGGCCGAATGGGGCACCCAGGATTACGACATCAACATCGATCCCGGACTGGTTAACGGCAAGTTCCTGTTTTTCACCGGCACCGGCGGTGAAGGCGACCGCGACCGCCTGGCCCTGGGCGGCGAGCTGCGGGTGCCCCTGCTGGAGACCCTGTCGGCCAGCCTGGCGGCCCGCTACGACAAGTACGACGACATCACCGATGTGGATGATGCATTCACCTACAACCTGGGCCTGGAGTACCGGCCACTGGACAGCCTGCTGGTGCGTGGCAGTTTTGCCACCAGCTTCCGGGCCCCGGACATGCATTTCGTGTTTGCCGATGCATCAGGCTTCTTCCAGTCGCCCCAGGATGAGTACCTGTCGCGCCGCTGCCAGGGAGAACTGCCGGTGGGCGGCAATACCGCGCCCCTGCCCGGTGAAGATCCCAATGACGCGGACGGTCCGGCTATCGACGCCAGCAACCCGGCGCCCGCCAACTGCCAGGAAATCTACTCGGTGGCGGGCTTCCGCCAGGGCAATCCCGGACTGGCCGAGGAGGAAGGGGAATCCTTCACCGTGGGCCTGGTGTGGGAACCCACCGACGGTTTGGGTCTCACCCTGGACTACTACAGCATCCAGCTGGATGACGTGGTCAGTGACCGCAGCGTGACCAACCTGCTGGAACTGGAAGCGGACTGCCGCTTCGGCACCGGCGAAGATCCCGGTTCGGCCCGCTGCCAGGACGTATTCGGCAGGATCACGCGATTTGCCGCGGACAGCCCGGACCAGACCAACCGGGCCCGGGTGGATACCGTGGTCACCGGCCCCATCAACCAGTCGTTCCTGGAAACCAACGGCATCGACGCCACCCTGGACTACACCCTGCCGACGGATAACCTGGGCATGTTCCGCTTCAACCTGGGCTACACCCACGTGCTGGAATATGAGTTCCGGGAGTTCGATGGCGATCCGCTGCAGAACTTCCGCGACGACCCGCGGGTGAATGATTTCCGCAGCCGCGCCCGGGGCAGCGTGGGCTGGGACTACAAGAAATTCAGCACCACGCTGTTTTTCCTGAGAACCGGCTCCATCCCCCAGGATGACCAGCAGGACCGCTGCTGCGAGCGGGACACCTACAACCTGACCGCTTCCTACGACGTGACCGACCAGCTCACCGTCGGGCTCTCGATCCAGAATCTGCTGGACGAAGAACCCGGCCTGGACGCCACCGAAGATTCCTATCCGTACTATGCCATCGGCAACTTCGACCCGTACGGCCGGGAAGCTTTCCTGCAGCTGGACTATCGCTTCGACTGAGCGGCATCTGTCGCCGCGCATCCCCGGGTGCGCGGCGATAAGTCATGAAGAGGACTGAACCCACAAACCACATTTATTGCAACACGCCCGCTGTAACCAATGTCCCGTCACGGGCGTCTAAGCAAAGAGAAACCCAGTTCCAGGCGGAAACGGGGACATTTCCGCCAGGATCACGTCTAAGCATTCAGACGTGAACATCCGGGATCGTGCTCAGCGAAACGATCCCGCCTTCTGACTCCCAATGGCCAGGGGGCTCTCCCTTCGCTGGTGGCCGCGGCGCCGGATCCGGTGTCGCGGCCATTTCATTGGCAACCTGACAGGATCGAGCCTACTGGTGTGGACGCAGGACCTCACCGGTGATCAGGCGATCATGGGCGCCAAGCAGGTAAAGGTAGGCTGGCGCCAGGTCCTCGGGCGCAGTCAACCTGGACGGATCCTCGGCCATGTAGGCCTTGCGCCGCAGGGGCGTATCCGTGGGCGGCGGCTGCACGGCATTGACCTTGATGCCATAGGATTCCAGTTCGCTGGCGGTGATGGACGCCAGGGCATGCAGCGCCAGCTTGCTGACGCCGTAGGCACCCCAGTACGCCTTGCTGACCCGGTGCTCGTCATCCAGGGTGAAGACGATACGCGGCTGGTCCGATGTCTTCAGCAGCGCCAGAACGGCCTGGTTGACCCAGTGGGCCGCGGTGAGATTGCCCTGCAGCTCCTGCTGCCAGCGGTCGGGCTGGAGCTGCTCCAGCTGGGTAAGCCCGCGGAATTCGGCAGCCAGGTGGACCACCGCATCCAGGGTTTCGAACTGCTCGCCGATAGCGTCGGCCATGGTTTCCAGGTCGGCGGGACTGGCACCGACCAGGTCCACCGGGTAGATCACCGGCTCGGGCAGTTCTGCTGCTGTCAGTTCATCGTAAAGCGCCTCCATGGCGGGCACCTGCCGATCCGCCATGATCACCGTGGCCCCGTGGCGGGCGCAGGCCCGAACCAGCGGCGCGCCGATGCCACCGGCAGCGCCGGTAATGAGAACGATCCTGCCCGCCAGGTGATCCACGGCAGGACTGAAATTATGTTGTATCTGCCCCGGGGTCAGGATCATGCCGCTTCACCGGCGGATTGTTGCAGGTCAAACACTGGAGTCTCCATAGCCTGGACGTTCGGTCAATGCTGCATTCTGCCAGACCGGACCTGCGGCCAAAACCGCGATTACTGCCCATCGGTGTATCAGTCCGGGGAACCCAATCGGCTTTTCACGTTCAAAATGCGGGCCCATTGAGATACTACAGATCGATCATAAATAGATAAGCCAGCGCCGCGCCTTTCGAACGCGGCAGGACTCATAAAGGTATGGATATGAAAACAACTAGAGCTCTGAATACGCGACGCATCCTGATGGCCGCTGTCACTTCAGCAGCCCTTGCGCTGGGCATTGCGGCTGCGGCCCAGGCCGGCGCTATCCCCAAGGATGTCAGCCTGGCACCGCTGGTCAAGGAAGTATCCCCGGCGGTGGTGAACATTTCTACTCGCGGTACCGTGGAAGTCGAAGACAACGCTATGTTCCGGGACCCCATGTTCCGGCGGTTTTTCAACCTGCCCGAGGGCGGGCAGCCCCGCGAACGTGAAACGGCCAGCCTGGGCTCCGGCGTCATCGTAGACGCCGCTAACGGCTATATCCTGACCAACGAACACGTGATCAGTGACGCCGACGAGATTACCGTCCAACTGGTGGACGGCCGCGAACTGGAAGCCGAGGTGATCGGCCAGGACGAGCAAAGCGATATTGCCGTGCTGAAAATCAACAACGGCAAACTGTCCGCGCTGAAAATCGGTAATTCGGACTCCCTGGAGGTGGGCGACTACGTTCTGGCCCTGGGCAATCCCTTTGGACTGGGCCACACCGTGACCTCAGGCATCGTCAGCGCTAAAGGCCGCTCGGGCTTAGGGATAGAAAGCTACGAAGATTTCATCCAGACCGATGCTGCCATCAACCGGGGCAACTCCGGCGGCGCCCTGATCAACCTGCAGGGTGAGCTGGTTGGCATCAACACCGCTATCCTGGGGCCCGGCGGCGGCAATGCCGGCATCGGTTTTGCCATCCCCACGTCCATGGCCAGGAACATCATGGAACAGATCCTGGAGTATGGTGAGGTCAAGCGCGGCCTGCTGGGCATTACCGGCTCGGCCGTCAATGCGGTGATCGCCGACGTTTACGACCTGGATGAGATCCGTGGCGCCGTGGTGACCCGGGTGACCGAGGGATCCGGTGCTGACGAAGCCGGAATCAAGGAAGACGACGTGATCCTCGAAGTGGACGGCGACAATGTGGACAACTTCCAGGACCTGCGTAACACCATTGGCCTGCGCCGGCCTGGCGAGAAGGTCGAACTCACCATCGTCCGGGACGGCAAACAACGCCGGGTCACCGCCACGCTGGGCGAGTACCAGCAGGTAGCCCAGGCCGACAGCCGGGAAGAGCGACGTTCGTCTGGACTTGGCGGCGCCACCCTGTCAGCCATTCCCGACGACCACCCGCTGTACGGTGAGGTGGAAGGTGTAGTGGTGGAATCCCCCGGTTCCAGCACGGCCCGAAGGGAGGGCCTGCAGCGCGGCGACATCATTACCTCCATCAACCGAGAGCCTGTTGCGTCCATGCGGGACGTCAATCGCATACTGGGTGAGTCGGAGCGCTACCTGGTCAAGGTGCGGCGCAACGACGCAGCGTTTTTTGTGGTGATTGATTGAGTGGGGTTTTAAACCCCAGGTTATTTTCTGGTGAAGAGGCTCGCCCTGGTGGCGGGCCTTTTTTTGATTGGGGAACGCGCCCTGCGGGCGCTGGGGAACGCTCGCTACGCGAGCTGGGGAACGGCTGCTTTGCAGCCTGGGGAACGCGCTGCGCGCTGGGACCCTTCGTTGAAGCCAACGGCCCCTAGCGTGCGTAGCACGCGTTCCCCAGGCTGCAAAGCAGCCGTTCCCCAGCGCCCAAAGGGCGCGTTTCCCAGCTTGCGAAGCAAGCGTTCCCCGGTTGCAACGCGGCCATCATCGACACTCCAGAAACGCCGCAGTCTCCTCCCTGGCCCGCTCCCGGTAAACCCTGCCATTGCAGCGGTACTCGACCTCCACGTGCTTGCGCTTGCCGCGGTAGGGATCACCGCAGAGGTAATTGTCCACCGGTACCCGGCAGTTGAACTGGCCGTTGCAGCGCTCGGCGAAGGCGAATCCGGCGTCGCAGTAGCGGTTGCCCGCGCCGTAATCGGCCCGCAGGATCTCGATGCCCCGATGGCGTCCCGGCCGGTCGCGCCCGGCACAGCTGATGGTCAAGGCCTGCCCCTCGCGGATCTGCACTGATTCGGCTCCGTATCCACCACAGGAGTAACGCAGGTACAGGTCTTTGCGGGTACCCCGGTCGGGGTCACCGCACAGGGCGTTAGTGGCGCGGATCTCGCAGTAGCCCCGGCCCTGGCAGTGGTCCAGCGCGTAGGTGGCATCACAGGCGCGGCGGTCGCTACCGTAGTCCGCCGTAATGATTTGGATGCCGCCGCCCCGCTGCAGTCGTTCGGTGGCGCGGCGGTGGTGATCACCCCAGGCACTGGTAGTGTGGGCCAGGAGTACGGCGATCAGTGCCGTAACCGTCATTCGTAGGTTCATTTGGGGTTCCTTCACTTTTCCTTGCCCTGGAATTTTTCAATATTACAGCCTGTCACGGCTGAACCCTTCATGAACGCCATGTGGAAACACACGGGACTAAACCGACCCGAATTTGCCATCACCCCGCAACCGGGCCAGGAATCGGTCTGGGACTACCCCCGGCCACCCGACATCCGGGCGGATCAGCGACGGGTGAAGGTGCACGCTGGCAACCAGGTGCTGGCTGAGACCACCCGTGCCAAACGCATTCTGGAAACTGCCAGTCCGCCGACCTTTTACCTGCCTCCGGAAGACGTAGCCCTGGAGTGTCTGGTGCCGGCATCCGGCGTCTCGTTCTGCGAGTGGAAAGGCACCGCCCGGTACTGGGCCGTGGAGGGATCCACCACACCGGTGGCCTGGAGTTATCCGGACCCGACCGCGGCATTCAGCGCTATTGCGGCGTGGCTTTCCTTTTACCCCGGCCGCGTGGCCTGTTATGTGGACGGCGAGCGCGTGCGGCCCCAGCCCGGGGGCTTTTACGGCGGCTGGCTGACTGCCGAGATCGTCGGTCCGGTCAAGGGCGACCCGGGCAGCGGGGGCTGGTAGCTCGCGCCCGGGCCGGGCCGGTCAGAGCAGCGCTTCGATGTCCTGCTCCAGGGATTCCGGTTTGGACTGAGGCGGGAAGCGGTCCACCACCTCGCCGTCGCGATTCACCAGGAATTTGGTGAAGTTCCACTTGATTTTCTGGCTGCCCAGCAGGCCGGGCGCCTTTTCCTTCAGGTGCACGAACAGCGGGTGGGCGTCGTCGCCGTTCACGTCAACCTTGGAGAACATGGGAAAGCTGACGCCGTAGTTCAGCTGGCAGAATTCCGCAATGTCACCGTCACTGCCGGGTTCCTGGCTGCCGAACTGGTTGCAGGGGAAGCCAAGGATCTCAAGGCCGCGCTCATGCAGCTTCTGATACAGGGCTTCAAGGCCTTCGTACTGCGGCGTGAACCCGCACTTGGAAGCTGTGTTGACGATCAGCAGGACTTTGCCCTGGTACTTCTCGAGGCTTTCATGCTGCCCGGTCAGGGTATCGGCTTCAAACTGGTAAACGTTGTCAGACATTACAGGGTCTCACTCATTGGTTTCAGATTTGTCGCAGCGGCCCGGTGTCCAGCGCTGGACGCCGGCCGCCTTGGCGGTACAGGCGTTGCCGTAGGTTTTGCCGTTGCACCCACAGACGGGATCGTACTGCTGGGTGCACATGCGGGGTTCGCCTTCCACCGGAACGACGCAGGGTGTGGTTTCCGCCTCAGCGGCGCCCACGCTTGAGGGATCCTCCCCGGTGGCACATCCGGCCAGGGCCAGACAGAGTATGATCAACGGTCGCAGCATGAGCGTGAAGTCCTTGTGAGCCGGTGGCGAGAATGACTCAAAATCCATCCACATTGCAACGGGACTGGTATCACAACGTACTGAGCAGCCGCCCCATGCTGTTGCCCCTCTGGCAGCATCTGCCTGATCTGCCCACGAGCTGGCCGACGCTGAATGAACTCAACCAGTGGCTGCCACCCGGGGTCATCAGCGGTGGCGGCCAGGACATTCTATTTGTTGAGCAGGTCCGCTCCATGGCCGCCCTGGATTACGAGCGGCACATCCTGGAAACCGGCCAGATCCCAACCCGGCCCGGCTGCTGGCACGACTTTTTCAATGCCGCCATGTGGATCTGTTTTCCACACAGCAAGGCCCGCCTCAACTGGATCCACGTGAGCCAGGGCTCAGAAGACCAGCCGAACCGCCGGGGCCCTGCGCGCAATGCGGCAACCCTGCTGGACGAATCCGGGGTGGTGGTGGCCACGTTACATCCATGGATGGCCCGGGCCAACGCAGACCACCGCTGGCGCCAACTGCTGGTGGAGGCACGGGAGAGCTGGCACGCCACTGCCCTGCCCCTGCTGCTGGGACACGGCCTGGCCGAGCAGTGCCTGGTTCCCTATCCCGGCATGACGGCACGGGCCGTTTATCTCACGGTGGATCCAGCGCTGCTGGACCTGCCCGGTCCGGAACGGCTGGCGGCTGTCGACCGGCTGCTTTGCCAGCGCCTGCAGTCACCGATCACGCCTTCGGACTTTCCGCCACTGCCGATACTGGGTATTCCCGGCTGGGACCCGGCCAACGCCGACCCGGGCTTCTACGACAACATCAGAGTGTTCCGACCGGGCCGGCAGCCAGGGTAGAAGGACCTCAAAACCCGGCCAACTCGCCAACTAAGCCTGTGACTTCACGCCTGCTCGCCGGCGCGGGAATTGTGACAAAATGTCGGCGTTTTGGAATCGGAGTTGTGACTCACATGGCCTTCCACCGCAAATTGCGCAGCATCGCCGCCATCACAGTCTGGCTGGCGGCACCGGCCGTGGCCCAGGATACGGGCTTCATCTACGGCACGGTCACCCTGGAAGACGACACCGAAGTCACCGGCTCGCTGCGATGGGACGGCGAGGAAGTGGCCTGGATTCACCATTTCAACGGCACCAAGGCTGAGCCAGCGGACATCTCGTTTCTGTCCGACCGGGATCAGGACACCATCATCGACCGGCAGCCGGGACCGCAGATGAACTTCAATGGACACATTGTGGAATTCATCAAGGTGTTTGGCGGCGGTGAGCTGGAGCCCCAGGACTTCGCCGTGGAGTTTGGAGCCCTGTCGGAGCTGGAGCTGACCGGCGGTGACCGGCTCATCATGACCCTGCGCGACGGGTCGCGCATCGAAGCGGACGGTGGCTCCAACGATATTTCTACCGGCACCGACATCGAGGTCCAGGTCAACGAGGGCACGCTGCGATCCCTTGACTGGAGAGACATCGAGAAAGTCCGCTTTCATGCGCCGACCGGACCGGTAGCGAGGTTTCCGCAGCATCTGTTCGGCACCGTGGATACGGAATTGGGCCAGTTCACCGGGTTCGTGGAGTGGGACCAGGACGAGCGCTGGCCATCGGAGAAACTGGACAGCGAGATGGACGGCAGGGAGGAGGAAGTTGAGTTCGCCTCGATTCGGCGCATTCAGAAGGACGGGGATGGCAGCCTGGTCACCCTCACCGACGGCGTCGAGAAATTCATGACCGGCACCAACGACGTGGATTCAGACAATCGCGGCATCGTGGTCACCATTCCGGACATGGGCCGGGTGGAGCTGGAGTGGGAGATCTTCAAGGCCGTGGACTTTTTGCCGCTGCCCGAAGGCCTGCCGGCATACCAGGATTACGCCGGCATGGCCGAAATGCAGGGCACCGTGGCCACGGACTCGGGCACCCACCGGGGCAAACTGATGTTCAACGTGGACCACCGGCTGGCGGTGGAATCCCTGGTGGGGCGCAACAAGGGCATCCACTACACCCTGCCGTTTCACCTGATTCAGCGAATCGAACCCCAGGACGCCGGCAGTTCCCGCGTCACCATGAAAAACGGCCGGGATTTTGAGCTGCGCGCTTTCGACGACGTGACCGAGAAAAACGACGGGGTGGTGATTTGGACCGGCGCGAAGGAGCCCGTTTATGTCCCCTGGTCTGAGGTGAAGTCGGTTAGTTTTTGAGCGCGCGCTTTGCGCGCTCGGGAACGGCTGCTTTGCAGCCTGGGGAACGCGCTTCGCGCTGGGGAACGGCCGCTTTGCGGCCTGGGGAACGCGCGCGTGGCGCGCTGGGAACAGCGTCACCAGTCATGGCCTCGTCGCACGGGCACGGATTCACAGCCTGCCTCCAGGGTGCCGACCTCTGGCGCGGTGGGGAGACGCCAATCGCTGAAACCTCCATTGTCGCCGGCAAATCCGTCATTGAATGTCTCGATGGTCGCGGCACCCGACGGTCCGAAGGTGAACGCAGTCCGGCATGCCCCGGCAGACCCATCGTAGACCCCCTGCATTCCACACAGGGCCCACATCAGGCCGGTATCGAGGTCGAGTACCGTTGAGGCCCGCAGCAGGAATCGGTGGGGGTCCTGCCCCAGCTTTGCCACGAACCCGCAGGATTTGGCAGTGAACGCCTCGAACCCGTCGCCAAAAATGTCTTCGACAAAATCCAGAAGCGTCAGCGAGGCGGTATTGCTGGCCCCCAGCAGGTACTCAGCCCCGGGTTGCAGGGTCACGGTGATGGACTCATCACCCTCCATCTCGTTGGCGTCGGGCTGGGCAACGACGTCGATCAGTACCTCCAGGTCTCCGGCGGGAATGATGAATGCACCGTCAAAAGTGTAGTCGGAAAAAGCCGTGGCGCTGCCGGACAGCGCTCGACTGACGGACAGATCGATGCCCGTATTGCCGGCATTGGTGCGGGAAAGCTGAATGGTCGCCCGGTCACCAGCCTCGGACAGTTCACCATCGATCACGCTGATATTGACCTCGGGCGCATCGTCGAGCAGCTCGAACATGATGGTGCTGGGGTCCCCCGGCACAGCCCCGCTTGAACTGCGCAAGGTAATGATGACCGTTTCAGTGCCTTCCACCAGGTTGTCGCGAATTGGCGTGACGCTGGATACCAGCGTCGTCTGATCGGCCGCAAAGCCATAGTTGGTGTTGGCCGTGTAGTCTGACAGACGGTTGGCCGTGCCGGTAAGGTCGACCGAAACAGATGTGCCGGCCGAGAGGTTACCACCGGAACGAATGACCTCGAACGAAGCAGGGTTGAGACCCACCTCCGACAACTCGTCATCCAGCACGTTGAAGCGATAAACCGGGGGGTCATCCGACAGGGTCAGGGTCACACTGGCGGGTGACCCCAGTTCGTATTCGGCACTGTCCAGCAGCGTAATGACGGCGGTGTCCTCGCCCTCCACCTCGTTGTCCATTGCCGGAACCAGGGTGACCGTGACGGATTCGGACCCGGCGGGGATTTGCACCGGGGACGAGGCAAACGGCAGGAAGTCATTGAACCGGGTGACGGTCCCGCCGAAACTGAAAAAGACAGAAAGCGCCTGGCTGGTATCAGCGGCCTGGCGGGTGATGACAAAGTTGCCGCTTTCCTGCCCCGCTTCTGCCATTTCCAGGTCGGTGCTGCTGACGGTCACCACGGGGGTTTCGCCTGCAACCACCTGGCCGGCGCTCACGGCTACCACCAGCAACATCATAATCTGTAAGACATCGCGTCTACTGGCTGGTCTCATCAGTCCTTCCTCCTGGGCGTTGGGTTCGACGGCTGCGGCTTGGTGCCCGCTGCCCAACAACCTAATCCCGAAGGCCATGAGCGATCATGACCAACCCCTGACGGACTCCTGACCAACTCATGAAGGCTCTATAAATCAGCAAGTTACAACGCCATAGTGCTTTCGCACGGTCTGCCACCGCGTTGTTGCTCTCCCGGCAACAGGGGAAGGGGAGTTTGACAAAGCGGCGGCGATGTCGGTTTGCAGTAACCCGGTTCGACGCTCCAGAAGAGGGTCAGAACCAGAAAACAGGCGTTCCAGGGGGGGTTACCGCCGCATTTCGATGTCCAGCAGGCGCTGCTTGCGCCACAGCCCACCGCCGTACCCTGTCAGGTCCCCGTTGGCGCCCACCACCCGGTGGCAGGGGATCAAAATGGCCAGGCGGTTATCGCCGTTGGCGCGGGCCACGGCGCGGCTTGCCGTGGGCCGGCCGATGCGGGCGGCCAGCTCGCCGTAGCTGGTGGTGGTCGCGTAGGGCACCTGGCGCAGGTGTTTCCACACCATCTGCTGAAACGGCGTTCCCGGTACCTGCAGGGGTACGCTGAACTCGCTCAGGGCACCGTCAAAATACTGCTGCAGCTCGTCGTCCAGTCGATCGAGATATGTGTTGGTGCCGGGCAACAGAACAGCGTTCAAGCGCCCCATGAGTGTTTTTACCTGACGTTCGAAGGCACGGCGGTCGGAAAACTCCAGCAGGCACACGCCCTGGCCCGTAGCGCCGGCCACCATGGCACCCAGGGGGGTCACGATCCGGCGAACCAGGATGGTTTCCAGCCCCCTGCGCGCCGAGGTCCCGGTAAGGCGGTGCACGGCTGAATTGAATCCGCTGAGGGACTCGAACCCGTGGTCGAAAGCGGCATCGGTGACCGTTTCGCCGTTCCTGACCGCGGTCAGCGCGTTTCCCAGCCGCCGGGCACGGGCATAGGCATGAAAGGTCATGCCGTGGTGCTGTTTGAACCAGCGCCGAACCGTGGCCGGCACCAGTCCCGCGGCCCGCAGATCCTGGTCGCGCCAGCGCTTCTGCGGATCCTGGTCCAGGGCCTCCAGCAGCCCCTGGATTTCCTCCGGCGGCTGGCCCGGCGCGGTCATGGGCCGGCAGCGTTTGCAGGGCCGGTAACCGTTGAACAGCGCCTGCTGGGCAGTGCCAAAAAACTCGATGTTCTCCTGCTTGGGTTTACGTGCCCGGCAGGATGGCCGGCAGAAAATACCGGTGGTTTTCACGCCGGTGTAGAAAATACCGTCGTAGCTGGCGTCTCCGGACATGAAAGCCAGGAGCATTTCTTTTGCTTCGGGGGTCTGGATGGTGTTCATGGGGCCAGTTTAGCGTTACCACGCTGACCGGCTACCGAAAAATGGACAGGGAATTTTTTGCGTCGCTGCGCGACGCGGGGAACGCGCGCTGCGCGCGCTGGGGAACGCACCCTGGCGGGTGCTGGGGAACGGCCGCTTCGCAGCCTGGGGAACGCGTGCTGCGCACGCTAGGGAGTGGCTCGCTACAATGGGGTGATGTTCAAGATCCATCGACCCGATCCCGACTATCTGACTTCGGAGCGCAGCAAGAATAACTTTAAGCTGGCGCTCAAGGCGACGGCGGTTTTCGTGGGGGTTCTGTGGGCAATCCACATGGTCAACTGGGGGCTGGAATACAGCCTCAATCGATTTGGCATCTGGCCACGAAATGCGTCGGGGATGGTGGGGGTCGTTGCCGCCCCGCTGCTGCACTCCGGCTTCGCCCACCTGTTCAAAAACTCGCTGCCGCTGCTGGTGCTGGGCACCGGCATGCTGTTCGTCTACCCCAACGCATCGGCAAGGGCGCTGCCGGCCATCTACGTGGGTACCGGTTTGCTGGTCTGGCTGTTTGGCCGCGGCAACATCCACATTGGCGCCAGCGGCCTTATCTACGGCATGCTGGCTTTCGTGTTCTTCTCCGGCATCGTCAAACGCGACGCCCGCGGAGTGGCCCTGTCCATGCTGGTGTTTTTTCTCTACGGCAGCATGACCTGGGGCATCTTTCCCCAGGGCAATTCGGTGTCCTGGGAATCTCACCTCGCCGGAGCCGTAGTAGGCACCGTGCTCGCACTGCGCTTTAAGGCCTGGGACATACCGCCTCGAAAACGATATGACTGGGAAGACGATGAGTAGAGCACCCTGTCCGCGATCCATCATTCCGAACCAAGGCAATGGTTTGATGGGAGGCTTCGATCAGACACGCAGGCGGCGGAAGTTGTCAGTGACGATGGCTTTGCTCGTAGGGCGAGTGGTCGTCAACGAAGACAAACTCGGGAATTCAGATGGATCCTGAATCAAGTTCAGGATGACGGCGGGGGGCACGCGTTCCCCAGGCCACGAATTGGCCGTTTCCCAGCGCCCGCCGGGCGCGTTCCCCAGGCCGCGAAGCGGCCGTTCCCCAGCTCGCGCCAGCGAGCGTTCCCCCCAGGGCGTTTCTCCGCCGTTCAGGTACTCCCCAGCTTTTGAACGCCCTGGTAGTAATACGCCACCGCCCGATGTTCCATCACCCCGTGCAGGAAAGAATCGCGCAGCCGCTCGTCACTGATGGCCGCGGCTGACTGCTGCAGCTCCTCATGGGCCTTGGTGATGATGTCGGTGGCCCGGGGATCTTCGCTGTTTTCCAGTACTTCGAAGCAGGTCTGGTAAACCCGGAAAGGCTGCTCGATGGAAGTCCAGCGCTGGTGACCCAGGCCGCGGATTACCTCGTTGACCTTGTCCAGAGCCGAATCGAACTGGCCCCGCTTGAAGTCCAGCTGGGCTGACCCGGCCATGGTTTCCATCAGCAGGTTGGTCTGGCCCAGCTTCTGGCGGATCTGGATGGCGTTGCCGTAGGCGGCGGCCGCAGAATCGAATTCGCCCAGCTCGGTGAACACGTGACCCAGGCTGGTCAGGTTCTTGGCCAACAGCGGCGGATCGTTGAGCTTGGACAGGGTCTTGGCCGCTTCCAGCCCGAACTGCCTGGCCTTTTCGTTTTCACCCACGGCGTGCTCCAGCAGAACCATGCGGGTGTTGATCTCGGCCAGATCGTAGGCCAGGTCCATTTCGGCGGCATCCTGCAGCGCCTGCTCGTAGCAGATCCTGGCTTTCTCGTATGAACCCATGTGGTAGCAGGCTTCCCCGAGCAGCATCAGAGAACGCTGCTGACCCTTGCCGTCCTTGATCTTCTGACTGAGCCCCAGACTCTTTTCGAAAAACGCCTTGCCCAGGGCATAGTCACCGCGGGCCACCGCGATGCGCCCCTGCAGGTTGAGAGTCACGCCCTCCTGACGCCGGTCGCCGATCTGGCGCTGAATCTCTTCGGCCTTTTCCGCGAGTTGCTGGGACATATCCAGCTCGCCCGTGGCCAGCCGGGCGCTGGCCATGCGGCGCAGGATCATGGCCTCGTTGCCCAGGTTGCCCTCCTCCCGGGCAAGCTCCAGGGCTTTCTCGCAGTAGTCCAGGCAGATCCGGAATTCGCCGCGCTTTTCGGCCTGGCGGGCAAGCTGGGCTGTGACGTCCGCCAGGGCCGCCCGGTCTCCCCCTTGCTGAGCCAGCTGCATCGCCTGTTCCAGCTCGCTGCGCGCGTCCTGATGGTGTCCCGACACCTGCTGTGCTGCCCCTAACCAACGCCTTGCCCGGCCCTCCAAGGCACTATCCCCTGCCGCGCGGGCAAGTTCAATAGCCGAGCCAGCCAATTTCATGGCGCCGCCCAACCGCCCGTAAGTGAACTGGTATATGGCCTGCAGCACTGCCACCTCGCTTTTCTGACCATTGTCCTGGGTGGCGGCCGCCACCTGCTGCAGCTCCTTCAACGCCTCCTTGCGGGCTTTTCTGCGGGCGTTGAGGGTGTGCACGGACTCCAGGTCTTTCAACACCCGGAAGCGCCCCGCATGATCGGATTCCGGCAGGATTTCCAATACCCGGCGGAAATAGCGCTCGGCTTCGTCATTCTGGTACAGCAGCAGCGCACGCCGCCCGGCCATCACCGCATAGATCAATTCCTGCTCGGCGTTACCCGACGCTTTGTGGTGCCGGGCCAGTTCGCTCAGGTACGGTGTCAACCGGCTGGTGTCGGGCTCCAGTTCCGCGACCGGCGTATCGGCAAAGCTCACACCATCGCCGAACCGCTGCTCGAACCAGCGCGCCGCCGCCAGATGCAGCTCGCGGCGCTGGGAGAACAACATGGAGTCGTAGGCCACTTCCTGGGTGACCTGGTGCTGAAAGCGATACACCAGGTCGGGCTCCTCGCTCTCCAGCTCGATCAGCTCCATGTCGTGAAAGTTGCTCAAGTGCTCCCGCACGGTGTCGGCATCGTACTCGTACTCGGATCCCAGCACGTCCACCAGGGCGTTGTGGCTGAAGCGTCGGCCAAATACGGCCGCAACCTTCAGCGTCACCTGCTGGGCCGCTGTCAACCGGTCGATGCGGGACAGGATCATGCCGCGCACCGCGCCCGGCAGGGTTTCGGTCTCGGTGGAAAACTCCCCGCGTACCCGGCACAGGTTCTGGTTGGTCTTTTCGTCTTTCCAGACCTCCACCATGCCCTGGTCCTGCATCAGGCGCAGCAGTTCCTCGGCCACAAAGGGCGCGCCTTCCGAGCGCGAGTGAATGAACAGCACCAGCCGCCGGGGCACCTTCTCGGGCAGCACGCCCAGGCGGTCTGCAATCATCAGCTCGAGGTCGTCCCGGTTCAGCGGCTGCAGCTGGGTCACGGCACAGAAGTCCATGGCCGAGATCTCTTCCAGTATGTCGGCCGCGGCGCTACCGCGATCCATGGGGCGCGCGGACAGCAGCAGCATCAGGGGATGGTCATCAGCCTGCACCGCGCGACACAGCTCCAGCACCAGCTGCCAGGACAGGCTGTCCAGCCACTGGGCATCATCCAGGGCCAGCAGCAGCGGCCGGGTGTAGGTCCATGCGATGACCAGATTCTTGAGCAGCTGGATCATGCTGTGCTCGTGCTGCTGCTGATCCAGCACCAGTTCCTGGGTGCCCTCCGGCGGGGTCAGGTCCAGCCAGTCCTGCAACAGTGAAACCTGATCCAGCAGGCCGGGCGCCAGTTCCTCCACCGTCCGCAGGACCTGCCGACCACGCTCGTCAGGCAGGTCTGAGGTCAGTTCGAAAAACTTCTCCATAATGCGGCGCCAGGCGCGCAGGGTGACCTGTTCCTCGGTGGCCCGGCCCATGCCCGAGAAATACTGCAGCCCCTTGATCTTGGCCTGCATCTCGGCTTCCTTCAGCAACCGGGTCTTGCCTATGCCGGCACCACCCTCTATAAGCAGCACGCTGCAGTGCCCACGGCGCAGCCCCTGGATGGACTGGTCGATCATGCGGGCTTCCGCCGTCCGGCCCGCCATCATCGGCGGCGGCCGGAAGGAGCCGCTGACAATCTTCGACGTCAGGGTCGTATCGTCCGGCCGGAACACTTTAACGGGTTTGGACTTGCCCTTGACCTGGATGGGATCCAGCACTTCCATACGAACTGCCTGGCTGGCGCCCCGGTGGGTGGTCTGGTCACACAGGATGCCGCCCGGACCGGCCTTCTTCATCAGCCGTGCCGCCAGGTTCACCGAATCCCCCATCACCGTGTACTCGTAGCGCATTTCGTTGCCCACGGGGCCGGCGAAGACCTGCCCGGTGGTGATACCAATGGCGGGTTCCATGCCCGATTTCTGGGCCAGGGCCCTGATCTCCAGGGACGCCTTCACGCCGCGCACGGCGTCGTCCTCATGGGCAAGCGGCGGCGCACCGAACAGGGCCATGATCAATGTGCCCTTGTCGTCCACCACGACCTTGTTCAGGCTGCCCTCGAAACGATACAGGGCGCGCTGGATATTGCGGATCAGCTGGTGGAAATCCTCCAGTGCCTGGTCGGTGCCGAATTCGTAGTCCTTCATGCCGATGAACAGCACGGTCATGGGACGCAATACGCCCAGCCAGTCCCGGCTGCTGGTCTCCAGCCAGCCCAGCACCGCACCCGGCACGAAGCGCCGCATGGTTTTCTCCACCTGGTCCATGGCGCTCATCATGGGTTGCATGACGGTCTGGACCTTTTTCGCCGCCAGTTCTTCCGGATAAATCCGGGCTTCCGCTTCCGGGCTCAGGATGACCTGGCCGGGCTCCGCGGCGCCCTCCGCCGCCGTCGCCTGGAGAATCGGATCACCGGCCACCACGTACTCCCAGCGTCCCAGCAGCCCGCCGATTTCCATGGCGATGACCTCACCGGCGCCGATGCCGATTTTCATGGTCAGGTTGACCGGCCCGGCGCTGGTTTCCAGGGCGCCGATATCGTCGACCATGCCCTGCATGGTGTCCGCCGCCTGGTGGGCCCGGCGGATAGCTTCCGCCAGCGGCCGGGTCTCCGCCGGAAACACCACCATCAGGGCATCACCGCTGAACTTGACCACTTCGCCGGATTCGGCATCGATGGTCTGGATCATGGGGTTGAAGTAGGCGTTCAGCAGGCGGGTGAGCTCTTCCGGGCCCTCGCTGCCGGACTCGGCCAGGGACTCGGTCAGGGGGGTAAAGCCGGAAATATCGGCAAACAGGACTGCGGCATCCAACCGGTCGGAATCAACGTGTTCCTGCCATTCCGGATCGGCGATGAGTTTGCGGGCCAGGTGCGGCGGAACAAACGGCAGCAGACGTCGTAACATCTCTCCCATGTGGCTAGTGTTTCCCTCCGCCGGTTGACGATCCCGAGACGTATTCTAACTTGGTTTTGGGTGGAACATGCGCCGCGAGCTGGTGAACGATTGCTGCGCACGCTGCGCGTGCAAGTGAACGCAAGCTCCGCTTGCTGGTGAACGGACGCTCCGCGCCCTGGTGAACGCGCTGACGCGCTGGTGAACGGCTGCTGCGCAGCCTCGTGAATGTGCGCTACGCGCAATTGTTCAGTCTCGCTGGCAACGCCAGCGAAACGGCGATATCGCGAAGCGCGAACAACAATCGCGCGTCAGCGCACCTCCACCAGACCGCGAAAGCGGTCGTTCACGAGGCTGCGGTAGCAGCCGTTCACCAGGCCGAAGGCCGTTCACCAGCGCCCGCAGGGCGCGTTCACGACGCTGCGCCAGCAGCGTCTGCTACGCTTGAGATCCCGCCGGCGGCCTCCACATAAGAACTCGGGCTGCCGCTCGATGAGTAGATTGGAAAACCGGTGAAACTCTACAACACCCTCACGCGCCAGAAAGAAGAATTCGTGCCGCTGGATCCGAACCAGGTCACCATGTACGTGTGCGGGCCCACCGTGTACAACTATGCCCATATCGGCAACGCGCGGCCGGTGGTGGTATTCGACCTGCTGTTTAGGCTGCTGCGGCGGCGCTTTCCAAGCGTCATCTACGCCCGCAACATTACCGACGTTGACGACAAGATTATCGAGGCCTCCCAGCAGTCCGGCGAGCCTATCGACACCATTACCGAGCGCTACATCCAGGCCTACGATGAGGACACCGAGGCCCTGGGCGCGCTGCCGCCGGACCTCAAGCCCCGGGCCACCGATCACATGCAGGCCATGATCGAGATGATCCAGGTGCTGATCGACAAGGGCAATGCGTACGAGGCCGACGGCCACGTGCTGTTTGACGTGACCGCGCACCCGGATTACGGACAGCTGTCCCGTCGCACGCTGAAGGAGATGCTGGCGGGCGCCCGGATAGACGTTGCGCCCTACAAACGCAATGCCGGGGACTTTGTACTCTGGAAACCCTCCGACGAAAACCAGCCGGGCTGGGACAGCCCCTGGGGCGTGGGGCGGCCGGGCTGGCACATTGAATGCTCCGCCATGGCGGCCGCCCACCTGGGCAAAACCATCGACATTCACGGCGGCGGCATCGACCTGGTGTTTCCCCACCATGAAAACGAGATGGCCCAGAGCCAGTGCGCCCACGGTCAGCCATTCGTGCGCTACTGGATGCACAACGGCTTTCTCACCATGGACAAGGACAAGATGTCCAAGTCCCTGGGCAATACTCTGACCATCCACGAACTCCGCGAATCCATACCCGGTGAGCTGCTGCGGCTGGTGTTGATGTCGGCCCACTATCGCCAGCCGCTGGACTGGTCCGACCACACCGTGGCTCAGCAGAAAGAGCGCCTGGACCGGATGTACCGCAGCCTGCGCGACCTGGAAGACGTGGAAGCCATGGCCGACTCCGAGCCGGCACCCGAGCTCATGGCCGCCCTGGAAGATGACCTCAACACGCCCCAGGCCCTGTCGGTGCTGGCCAGCCTGATCAACCAGGCCAACGCGGCCAGCGATGACGCCGAGCGTGCCCGGCTGAAAGGCACCATCCTGGCCAGCGCGGAAATGCTGGGTCTGCTGCAAGCCGATCCGGAACAGTGGCTGCAGGGCGGCGCTCCGGAACTCGACACCGACGAGATTGACCAGCTCATCGAGCAGCGCAACCAGGCGCGAAAGGACAGGGACTTCGCCACGGCCGACCGGATCCGCGACCAGCTGGCAGCCATGGGAGTCATCATCGAAGACGGTGCCGGCGGCACGCGCTGGAGGTTTGACCGGTGAGTGAGCGTATCGACCAGCTGCAGGACGACATCGTCGACGAGTTCAGCTTTTTTGACGACTGGCTGGACCGCTACCAGTACATCATTGACCTTGGTCGAAAGCTGCCGGAGTTCCCGGAGCACCAGAAGACCGAAGACAACCGGCTGCACGGCTGCCAGTCACAGGTCTGGCTGCTGGCCAGCGGGGACGCCGAGCGGCTGGACTTCCAGGCGGTCAGCGATTCGGCCATCGTCTGCGGGCTGATCGCCCTGGTGATGCGGGTGTACTCGGGTCACAGCGCCCGGGAAATCCTGAATCTCAACCCGTACTTTATCGAGAAGATCGGGCTCAACTCACACCTCTCGCCCACGCGCAGCAACGGGCTGCACGCCATGCTGCAGGCCCTGCGGGGATATGCGGAAAGTGCTTTGGCCGGGGAACCCGGGTGATGGCTGGCCTGCCAACAGCTTTGGCAGGCCCTGATCAGACTATTTGCTGAGCTGCTTCTGACGCAATTCCCAGCGCTCCTGGGCATCCAGGCTGAGCGTCGCGATGGGCCGGGCTTCCAACCGCTTCAGGCCGATTTCCTCGTCGGTTTCTTCACAGTAGCCGTACTCACCTTCGTCGATGCGCTTGATGGCCTGCTCGATCTTGTTGATCAGCTTGCGGTAGCGATCACGGGTGCGCAGCTCCAGGCTGTTCTCGGTTTCCCGGGTGGCACGCTCGGCCTCGTCACCCACGTCCCGCACCTCCGACTTCAGGTGATCGATAGTCTGTTGGGATTCGTCGATGAGATCCTCGCGCCACATCAGCAGCTTTTGACGGAAGTACTCCAGCTGCTTGTCATTCATGTATTTTTCGTTCTTTTTGGGCTTGTAACCCTTGGGCAGCTTGACTTTGGGTACGTAGCCTTCCGGTAACCGGCCAGATACTTCGTTCATATTAGTGTGGTCAAGTCCTTGAAAAATATCCGTTTTTAACGAGGCATTGAAAGCGGAACCCGCGCCTTACGGCGGTCCCGGATCAACCAAGGGGCGATGTTATATCGCAAAACGGGTCGCGCCTCAATATTCAATGGTTGGGCTGAATGCAGGCGGATCTGTACCCGCCGGCAACACGCAACCGCTGTTTGGACAGTAAATAGGCACAGGGTTCCGCAACCTGGACTGGATTCGGCGGGGAGATCTCGGTACAAGCAAACGGCCCCAGTTCCCCGAAAAAGGGGTCAAGGTATCCGCTCGTCCTGCCGATAGTCAGAAAAGGAGTCGACGATTACTTCAGGGCGGTGATGAGCAGCGACACCGGAAAATACACCAATACCCAGATACGGGAGCGGAACACGGCGGCGGGCACCCCGGCCTGCGGCCAGGCTCACCCGTTCGTGCTGCAGGCGGCGCGGACGGCCAACCACGCCGACACCCTGGAGAAACTCTTCAGCGATATGGCCGGCAGCGCCTGTGATTTCATTGGCGCCTCCGGCGCCCGCTTATGTCGCTGGCTCGACGGCGCGGCCGTGTCAGAAACTCTGTACCGCAGTCCCGAATCTGACGAAAAACTGCTGCTGGTCATGCAGGCGTCCGGCCATCCAGACCATCCTCAACGTCTGCTGAACAAGGCCAGCTCACAGTTTCAGCAGCACGCCTGCCTGATCGCCGTGTCGCCCGACTCACACCTGGGCAGGATGGGTATCGAATGTTCCCTGTGGTGTCTGCTGGACGACGGCGGGGATCTGAGCGCGGGAATCGAGTTTTTCCTGCCGCGCTACCCGGAACACAGCGAGCAGGT